>JADMIO011374032.1_pt1 | contig 69827 bp, 60 predicted proteins | sample 8958161 | NCBI WGS metagenome assembly JADMIO01 (sample SAMN16585339, study PRJNA669376) | soil metagenome | isolation source: Crop rotation soil | place: USA: Cullars Rotation, Alabama | collected 2011 | reverse complement strand
CAACTTGTCCACGTGGAATTCTAAGCTTAGGATCCCAATGTGCTGGAAAGAAACGCTTATTACCTTCACTACCGGGGCGAGCGTTGACGATAAATTATATGAAAGTTTTATGTCGGCGCTAGCATCGCGTGACCAAGAGCGTGCCCGCAGGCGTTACGTCCAGGCAATGTACGCACTGGCTGCAAAAAAGCCCGGCAAGCGGCCCTCACCTGTTGCTAAGGAACATGTGCGCGGTACCAATGTGTGGTCCGGCCCGGCGGTGGGCGCGCGGGCAGTACGGGCGGCTACTTCGTAAGCTGAATAGTGCGGCAGATCTCAACGATCGTTTTAAAAATTTGCTCCAGGCCTGCGCCGGATAACGGGCCTTTGTTTGCGGCGGCTACATTGCGCAGCACCTCGGCCTCGCGCTCAGGGCGCTGGATTTGCTGACTGCCTTTGGCAATCCCCGCCTGCAAGGCCATTCTGGCACGTTCGTTCAGTAAGGTGACAAGCTGCACGTCAATTGCATCAATCTTTTGGCGGACTTCCGCCAATTTTTGTTCGTCCATAATTATCACCCACTATAGCATGCCCTGATGGGCAGTCTGGACTATTTAGTCGATGTCCACGACGTAATTAAGCACTAGGTCGCATATACCTTGGTCAGGACACTGTATGTCATACCTCGCTAATGCTCTTTCTTCGAATCGGGTCGCCTGCCGAAGCCCATTGCATACTAATATTGCCGGATGCGCGCCTTCTGTGGGCGCTCCTTCCCAGCCTTGTATGAAGTTTAGGGACAGAGCTAGATCACATCCGCCCTCTTCCATACGGCATCCGGGGCCCAAGGTAGTATGCTCAATTTTAAAGAGCGGTCCTGATGCTTCCGGATAACTCATAACGGTTACTTCGCGTTTTTGGCGATGATGGCGGTAGCTACGTTCGGCGGTACGTCTTCGTAGTGATCAAGTTCCATGCTGGAGCTGGCGCGTCCCTGAGTGGTGCTGCGCAAGTTGGTGGTATAGCCAAACATTTCGCCTAACGGCACAAACGCGGTAATTTCTTTAACGCCTAAGGACAGGTCTTCCATGCTTTCGATACGGCCGCGCTTAGAGTTAAGGTCGCCGATAACGTCACCCATGAATTCCTCGGGGGTAACAACGACTACTTTCATAACAGGTTCGAGCAGTACCGGACCGGCTTTTTTAACGCCTTCCTGCAAGGCCATGCTGCCGGCAATTTTAAAGGCCATTTCGCTGGAGTCTACTTCGTGGTAGCTTCCGTCGTATAGTTCTGCCTTAATGTCCACAACCGGGTAGCCGGCAATAACGCCGTTAGCCATGGCTTCTATAATGCCCTGCTCTACCGGTTTGATGTATTCACCTGGGACTACACCGCCCTTAATGCTGTTGATGAACTCAAAGCCCTTGCCCATCTCGTTTTGGCTGATACGCAGCCATACGTCACCATACTGGCCGCGGCCGCCGGACTGACGGATAAATTTGCCTTGGACTTCGACACCGTCTTTGCGCACGGTTTCGCGGTAGGCCACTTGCGGCTGGCCGACGTTGGCTTCTACGTTGAACTCGCGCTTCATGCGGTCGACAATAATCTCGAGGTGCAGCTCGCCCATGCCGCTAATAATGGTTTGGCCTGTTTCGTCGTCTACCTTAACGCGGAATGTGGGGTCTTCTTCGGCCAGGCGCTGCATTGCAATGCTCATTTTTTCCTGGTCGGCCTTGGTCTTTGGTTCGATGGCGATGCTTACAGGAGGTTCGGGGAACGTAATGCTTTCAAGCACAATTGGATTGTTCGGGTCGCATAGCGTGTTGCCGGTTGTCGTACCCTTAAGGCCTACAATGGCGGCGATATCGCCGGCGGTTACTTCGGTAACGTCTTCGCGCTTATCTGCCTGCAGACGCACAATACGGCCAACGCGTTCTTTTTCGCCCTTAGAGCTGTTAAGAACGTAGCTGCCGGCTACAATTTTCCCTGAGTAAACGCGGAAGTATGCCAGTTTACCGACAAAGGGGTCGGTAGTAATCTTGAAGGCTAGTGCAGAGAACGGGTCGCTTTCGTCGTGTTTGCGCTCGATTTCTTCGCCTGTCTTAGGGTGGGTGCCCCAAGTATTGCTGCGGTCGGTTGGAGCCGGTAACAGGTCAACGACTAAGTCCAGGACCTTCTCTACGATCACACCGCGGCCGTCACCGCCGGTAACTGCATAGAATTTGCCGGTCAGTACTGCGGTACGTATGGCGCGCTTAATTTCGTCTTCGGTTAAGCCTTCTTCGCCAACTTCGAAGAATTTCTCAAGCATGGCTTCGTCTTCGGCTACAGCGTTTTCTATAAGCAAGCTGCGGTACTTTTTGACCTTGTCCATCATGTCGGCTGGGATGTCGCTCTCTACCAGCTCTTTGTCGGTAAACTCTTTGTAGGTGTAGGCCTTCATGGTTACGAGGTCTACAACGCCGTTAATACTTTGTTCAAAGCCAATAGGCAGGTGAATTGGAAAGGCTCGTTTGCTTAGGCGGGCGTGGATAGTGTCGAGTGACTTGTAGAAGTCGCCGCCGGTTTGGTTGATCTTGTTGATGAAGCAAATGCGAGGCACGCCGTATTTGTCGGCTTGGCGCCAAACGGTCTCGGACTGGCTTTCAACGCCCATTTTGCCGTCAAAGACAACGACTGCGCCATCAAGTACGCGCAACGACCGCTCTACCTCTACGGTAAAGTCGATGTGACCCGGTGTGTCGATGATGTTGATCTGCTTACCCTTCCAGTAACAGGTAACGGCAGCAGATACGATGGTAATACCGCGTTCACGTTCTTGGGCCATCCAGTCGGTCGTGGTTTCGCCTTCGTGTACGGCGCCAATTTTGTGCTTAAGGCCGGTGCGGTACAAAATACCCTCGGTTGTAGTGGTTTTACCGGCGTCAATATGCGCGATAATTCCGATGTTCCGTAAATCTTCAATCTTGTATTTTGCTGCCATAGCGTTAGCTAATTAGTTACCTTTCCTAAAAATAATTATATGGGGGTTGCTGTAGTCCGGAACGCGGACATACAAATACAACACTTCTGTACTATTTTATCAAAAAATGCCCTTTTACACCAGTAGGAGCAGCCAGATTAGCTTGGCGGAGCACCAAAGTGCTTGGCCACGAGGGCCGGGCTTGGGGTATGGCGCGTGACATTATGCAGCAGTATTTCCTCTGTATCCATACTGATGTCTTGCGGGACGACGAGTGCTAGGTCATGCAGCAGTTCTCTAGTGAGCCATGAGCGCGCACTATCCATGTCTGCCATGCGTGCAGCCGGGTCTGGTTTATTTTTATACTGTTCGGAAATACCAAGAATGCGGGAACGATATGTATCACCGGCGCCTTGGGTGGTGCTCTCTGTAGCCAGCAGTTCGTCAGATAAGGCCGTAAGCGCCGCACCAAAATTTAGAAAATTAGCCGATGAGTGCGCAGTCTGCACAAAACGGTCGCGGTCGTCGCCGCTTAGCGTATCTATAGTTGGGAGGCGTGTGCCGTTTTCGTCCTGCTCAAACTCGATCGCAGCCGATACAATGCCATTACGCACCAGCTCGTAGGCAAACGGCAGTGAGTTACCCAGACTTTTTGGCGACACCTCTACCCCTACGATGCGGTGCATTGCTACAGTGGCGGTTATCATATGCTTTAACGGATCACCTGCAAGCGGCGTATCGGCAAATGTCTCAGGGGCAAGCCGCCCGTCAAGCATTGACCGTACTGCGGTGGCGCCAACAATTGCTATGCCGGCACCGGGGTGCTGCGGGTATTCGTTGGTCGCGTGGATAAATCGCAGATACAACTGCGGAAACGGGTCAGAACCTGGATGCGACATATGTTAGCTGCGTGCAAAGTGAGCGAAGGCACGGTTGGCCTCGGCCATTTTGTGGGTGTCTTCTTTTTTCTTAACAGCGGTGCCCTGGTTATTGTAGGCTTCTACCAGTTCGGCGGCCAAACGGTCGGCCATGCTCATACCTTTGCGGGAACGAGCGGCTTGTACAAACCACATAGTGGTAAGGTGCTGTTGGCGCTGGCCTTTAACCTCGAAAGGAATTTGGTAGTTGGCGCCGCCGACGCGGCGGGAGCGGGTTTCCATATGCGGCTTGATGTTATCAAGTGCTTGGTCAAAAACTTCCAGAGGATTGTCTACCTTAAGTTTGGCAGCAGCCTTTTCCATACCGGTGTATACCAGGCGCTCGGCAATTTGTTTTTTGCCGTCACGCATGACGCGGTTAATAATGCGAGTAACGCGGATGCTGTTGTACAGACGGTCTGCGTCAACATCGCGGACTAAAGCTTTGGTCTTGTGGCGTGGCATTACTTGGACTCCTTCTTGGCACCGTACTTAGAACGGCCCTTCTTGCGGTTTTGTACGCCCTGGAGGTCAAGTGCGCCGCGTACAATGTGGTAGCGCACACCCGGAAGGTCCTTAACGCGGCCGCCGCGTACTAATACTACGGCGTGCTCTTGCAGGTTGTGACCTTCGCCGCCAATGTAGGCCCAGACTTCGTAGCCATTGCTAAGGCGCACGCGGGCAACCTTACGCAAAGCTGAGTTAGGCTTTTTAGGAGTTTTGGTGGTTACCTTAACGCATACGCCGCGCTTTAGGGGTGCAGCTTTTTCGTAGCTGCGGGTTTTGAGGTTATTGGTTACGCGCTGCATAGCAGGTGACTTGCTTTTGCTCGTCACCTTAATACGCGGCTTGCGTACCAATTGGTTAATTGTTGGCATTATTGCTCCTTATACAATCTGCTGCCATAAGGCGAGAGTCCATGAGTGCCAACCCTATGGACTCTTTTGGCCGCCTGGCTCGGATTGCTTACGTTAATGTTTGCTATTTTAACAGATATCGTTGGTCTTTTCAATTGGATCTGGGACAGGCCCGGAATGAGGGGTCTAGGCGTCCAGGGCAAGCAGCGCTTTGTCAGCTGCTTTTTCTTCGTCGCTCTTCCAACCGGTTCCAACAGGAATGCGGCGTCCAAGAATAACGTTTTCCTTAAGACCGAACAGCTTGTCGACGCGCCCGGAGGTGGCAGCGGCAATCAAGACACGGGTGGTGTCCTGGAAGGATGCCGCACTCAGGAACGAGTCGGTGCTTAGGGAGGCCTTGGTAATACCAAGAATCAACTGGTTTACCTTAGCAGGAGTCTTTTTAGCCTTTGTCAGAGCGTCATTTGCTTCGACGACTGCCAGTTTGCTGACAACGTCACCGGTTACAAAGTCACTGTCACCTGCTTCCTCGATTTGTACGCGGCTAAACATTTGGCGCACGATAATCTCGAGGTGCTTGTCGGCAATGTTCTGGCCCTGGGCAGCAAAGATGTGCAGGATTTCATTCATGATGTAGCGCTGGGTAGCCTCTACACCTTGCAAGCGCATCAGTTCAGGCAGGTTAATGGAACCATTCGTTAGACGCTGACCGGCAACGACTTGGTCGCCGTCTTGGACCATAATTTGCTTAAAGCCGGGGATTTCGTAGCGTACAACGGGCTGGCCGGCCGGGGTGATAATAACCGCTTTATCGGTTACTTCGGCCTTGCCTGCCATTGGGGCAATCAGCGGTTCAGCACCGTCAGGCATGCTGGCTACAACGTCGCCAATGGCTACGTCGCTGCCGCCCTTAACCTTAGGAATGCGTTCGCCGAGCTTGAAGGTCAGGTTTTCTTTGTCCTTGGCGGTAATTTGTACGATGTACTTTTCGCCCTCTTCCCATACTTTGGCGGTACCGGCAATGTCAGTGAGGTATGCCTGGCCCTTTGGTGTGCGGATTTCAAACAGCTCTTCTACACGGCTTAGGCCCTGAGCGGTGTCGTCTGCCAATACGGCGCCGGAACGGTGCTTAGAGTCCAGGCTTAGCTGCGTACCAGGTTCGCCGATACTTTGAGCGGCAATGACCCCGATAGGGTGATGAGAGGCCACGGTAAGGCCGGTAGCCGGGTCAATACCGTATGACTTCTGCGGCACGCCATGTACGGTAGTAGCACTTAGGACGCTCATGATCTTAACGCCGTCAATTGATTCGGTAGCCTCAATAGCTTCGGCAACCGGCTTGGTGATAACCTCGCCGCGCTTTACATGGCCCTTAATATCCTGGGCGGCAAAGCGGCCTTCCAGACGGGTTGCGTAGCTTACGCCAATTTCATCGGCATCAGACCTAAACATTGCAAAGCCCGGGTCTAGTTCTTCGGCTTCGTCGTCAATAGTAAAGACATCTTGCGCAACGTCTACCAAACGGCGGGTAAGATAACCGGCGTCGGCAGTCTTAAGGGCGATGTCGATAAGCGCCTTACGGGTACCGCGGGTACCGGTAAAGTACTCTAGCGGGTCAAGACCCTGGATGTAGTTGGACTTAATAGGCAGCTCAATAACATTGCCGCCGGCGTCTTGGAAGACACCAAGCATACCGACACAAGTCTTCATCTGCGAAATGTTACCGCGGGCACCGGAGGTAATGGCGATTGCCATAGTGGAATCCTGGCCGGCAATTTGCTCGCCCAACAGCTCTTGCACACGGGCATCGGCTTTGGTCCAGGTGTCAATAGTAAGACGGTGACGCTCGTCGTCGGTAATAAAGCCCTGCTCGTACTGCTCGCTAATGGCGGCAGCGCGGACTTCGCCTTCTTCGATTACCTTGTCCATGCCCTTAACCTGGGTAAAGTCGCCCATACCCATAGACAGGCCTGACATGGTCGCAACCTTAAAGCCGAGGTCTTTTAGGTCGTCGGCGATTTCGGCAGTTTTGTTCTGGCCGTACTTGGTGTACACCATAGCCATAACTTGCTGCAGTTTCTTTTTGGTCATAGGTACATCTTGGAATGCAAAGTCTTCCGGGAAGACTTCGTTAAAGACAAGGCGGCCCAGGGTGGTTTCGCGGATTTCGCCCCTAAACGGCAGGCGTACGCGGGTTTGCAGCGTAATAATACCTGCGTCGAAGGCCATAATCGCTTCGTTAATGTCAACGTACAGCCGTGGCTTTTCGGCGGCAGAAATGTTGGTTTCGTAAGTAAGGTAGTAACAGCCAAGCACCATGTCTTGCTCGATGTGCAAGATAGGCGTACCGTCGGCCGGCTTTAGCAGGTTGCCGTTGGCAGCCATAATGTCGCGGGCTTCGGCTTGAGCTTCGTCGGAAAGCGGCAGGTGCACAGCCATTTGGTCGCCGTCGAAGTCAGCGTTAAAGCCTTTACAAACCAATGGGTGCAGCTGAATCGCGCGGCCTTCAATAAGTACCGGCTGGAAAGCCTGAATACTAAGTCGGTGCAACGACGGCGCACGGTTTAGAAGCACGTACTTACCGCGAATTACTTCGTCCAAGGCATCCCATACGGCAGTTTCGCCGGTTTCGATCATGCGGGTAGCAGAACGAATGTTGTGGGCTTGCTCGCGGAAGATAAGCTCACCGATTACAAACGGCTTGAACAGTTCCAGAGCCATCATCTTGGGCAGACCGCATTGGCTAATCTTAAGTTCCGGGCCGGCAACGATTACCGAACGGCCGGAGTAGTCAACGCGCTTACCAAGCAGGTTCTGGCGGAAGCGGCCTTGCTTGCCCTTAAGCATATCGCTCAGGCTCTTTAGGCGGCGGCGCTGGCCGGTAGCGGCAACTGCACGGCCGCTGCGGGCGCTGTTGTTGTCGATAAGGGCATCAACAGCCTCTTGCAACATACGCTGCTCGTTGCGGCGGATAACTTCAGGCGCATTTAGCTCCATAAGCTTCTTAAGACGGTTGTTGCGGTTAATAACGCGACGGTACAGGTCGTTTAGGTCGCTGGTGGCAAACCGGCCGCCGGTTAGCTGTACCATAGGGCGAAGATCCGGAGGAATAACCGGCAGTACGGCCAGACACATGCTGGACGGTTCAATACCGGCACGCTCCATGCTTTCCAAGAGCCGCAGACGCTTCATGAGCTTCTTCTTGCGCTGACCCTTGGCTTCGTCTGCTTCGCCGGTGAGCTGCTTGATAAGATCCTTAAGATCGATTTCGTCCAACAGAGCTTTAAGCGCTGCTCCGCCCATGCCGACGTCTACGAGTGAACGCAGGTTGTCAGGCAATGCACGGTATTCGGCTTCGGAAATAAGCGACAGCTTAACAAGGCCGTCAACCTGAGCCTTAAACTGTTCGAATTCTTTGTCGACTTCGGCCATTTCCTTGGTTTGCATTTCGGCCAGGGCCTTAATGTTGGCGCCTTCAGCCTCAGCCTCTTTTTCGTAGCGAAGCTTGATAGCCTCTTTTGCGGCTGCGAATTCGGCTTCTTTGTCGGTGCGAATGACGCCCAGTTTCTTTTCGTCGACGCGCTTAATGATGTAGCTGGCAAAGTACGCTACGCGCTCCAGGTTCTTGACGGTTACGCCAAGCAGCAAGCCAATGGCGCTTGGAGTGCCGCGCAGGAACCAAATGTGCGCAACAGGCACGGCCAGGCTAATGTGACCCATGCGCTCGCGGCGAACGATGCTCTTGGTGACCAGCTCGCCGTTCTTGTCTACGGCAGCTTCGCGTGAACGCACGCCCTTATATTTTGCGTCATGGGGGTTTATGTCTTTAACCGGCCCGAAGATCCGTTCGCAGAACAAACCGTCGCGCTCTGGTTTTTGGGTACGGTAGTTAATGGTCTCGGGCTTGGTGACCTCGCCGTGTGACCACTCTAAAATATCGGCTGCTGAGGCAACTGCTAAGCGCACAGCATCAAAATCGGCAATGTTGGTACCGTATGAGTAACGACGCATATTAGGCCTCCTTCCCTTCTTCGTTATTGTCTGCGGCTGTATCGTCCGCATCGTCATCCGTGGCAGCAGCGACTGTTGCCATAGAGTCGTTTAGTTCGTCTTCCATTACCATGAATTCGTCAACCGAAGTTTCTTCGGTTACGTCGATGTCTGCGATAACAGGTGCCGGTACGGTTACGTCTGGCAAGTTCGCGGCTTCTTCGCGGACATTTGTGGCAAGTACGTGTTCGGCATCGACAACCTTGCCGGAGTCGACTAGATCTACTTTAAGGCCTAGGCCCTGCAGTTCTTTTACAAGTACGTTAAAGCTTTCCGGAACCTTAGGACCGACAATTTCGGTCTTCTTGATGATTGACTCGTAGGCTTTGGAACGGCCGTAGACATCGTCTGACTTAATGGTCAGCATTTCCTGCAGCGTTGCGGCTGCACCGTATGCCTCCAGGGCCCATACTTCCATTTCGCCAAAGCGCTGGCCGCCGTTTTGAGCTTTACCGCCCAAAGGCTGCTGCGTGACCATGGTGTACGGACCGGTAGAACGGGCGTGGATCTTGTCGGCTACCATGTGGTTCAGCTTAATCATGTACATGCTGCCTACGGTGGTTCGTTCAGAGAACGCTTCGCCGTTGCGGCCGTCATACAGTTGCTGCTTGCCGTCTTCGGGCAGGCCGGCTTCTTTAAGGAGTGACTGGATTTTGCTTACCGGAACACCGTTGAATGACGGGCTGGCAACGTGCAGGCCTAAGGCCCGGGCAGCCATGCCAAGGTGGGTTTCAAACAGCTGGCCAAGGTTCATACGTGATGGCACACCCAACGGGTTAAGGATGATGTCTACCGGGGTACCGTCTTCCATAAACGGCATGTCCTCTACGGGCAGGATCCGGGCAATAACACCCTTGTTACCATGGCGTCCGCCAAGTTTGTCGCCGACGCTGATCTTGCGCATTTGGGCAACAAACACCTGAATCTGCATAAGTACACCGGCCTTAAGTTCGTGGCCGTTTTCGCGGCTGAATACCTTAACGCCGACTACCTTGCCGTGTTTGCCGTTGCTCATGCGCTGTGAGGTGTCACGCACTTCTTTGGCTTTTTCGCCGAAGATAGCGCGCAGCAATCGTTCTTCGCTGGATAGTTCTTGCTCACCCTTAGGGGTAATCTTGCCTACCAGGATGTCGCCGGGATGAACCTCGGCACCGATGCGTACAATACCGTCTTCGTCCAGGTGGCGCAGTGCGTCTTCTGATACATTTGGAATGTCACGGGTAACGATTTCCGGCCCAAGCTTGGTTTCGCGGACCTCAATCATGAAGTCAACGATATGCACGCTGGTAAGGCTGTCATCTTCTACAAGCTTGCGGCTAATGATGATGGCATCCTCAAAGTTGTAACCGCTCCATGGCATGAATGCTGCAATAAGGTCTTTGCCTAGTGCCAGCTCGCCGTTTTGGATAGACATGCCTTCTATAAGGACATCGCCCTTGCTAACCTTGTCGCCGGTGTTAACGACAACCTTTTGGTTAATGCTGGTGCCTTCGTTAGAACGGATAAAGTGTTGCGGTTCGTAGGTGACATTGCCGTCTTTGTAAGCGACAACTACTTCTTGGCCGCTAGCCCTGATAACCTCGCCGTCTGCTTCGGCTAAGATCATCTGGCCGGTGTTGCGCGCAGCTGCGGCTTCGAGGCCGGTGCCGACAATAGGGGCAGATGGCTGAATGAGCGGTACGGCCTGGCGTTGCTGGTTGCCGCCCATCAAAGAACGGTACACGTAGTTTTTCTCGATAAACGGAATTAAGCCGGCGCTTGATCCAATAATTTGGTTGCGGGCGGCATCCATGTGCGTAACGTCGTTAGCATCGGCCTCGCCGGGCTTAAGCTCGGTGCGGGCACCAACGCGTTCGTGTACAAAGTAACCGTTTTCGTCTAGCTCGTTACCAATGCCTGCAATAACAGCGGCTTCTTCTGCAGAAGCGTCAAGGTAGACAACTTCCGAGGTAACTTTAGCCTTGACCGGCCATGTAACGCGGCCTTCTACTTTGGCAAGTTTGTCGGCGTCTTCCTTTGTAATGGTCTTGCCGGCTTTAACGATAACTTTTCCGCCGGCGTCCTTTAGGTCTTCGCCTGCAATGTGCCCGGGGGCGTCTTTGGGGGTAACGGCGTTAATGACTTTACGGTACGGGGTTTCTATAAACCCGTAGTCGTTAATGCGTGCGTAGTTAGCCAGGTTGGATACCAAACCGATGTTGGCGCCTTCCGGTGTCTCAACGGCACAAATACGGCCGTAGTGAGTAGCGTGGGCATCGCGGACCTCAAAGCCTGCGCGCTCACGGCTTAGACCGCCGGGACCCATAGAGCTAAGGCGGCGTTTGTGGGCCAGCTCTGACAATGGGTTGATCTGGTCCATAAACTGGCTTAGCTGGCTGGATGCAAAGAATTCACGTACAGCAGCTACGACCGGACGGGCGTTAATAAGCTGACCGGGGGTAACGGTCTCTATTTCGCTCATAGACATGCGGTCTTTGGTGTTGCGCTCCATGCGCAGCAGACCAATGCGGAACTGGCGCTGTACCAGCTCACCGACTAATTTAACGCGGCGGTTGGCCAGGCTGTCGATATCGTCAGCAGGTTCTTGGGTGTTGTTCAGGCGGATAAGCTCGGCGACAATTGCAACCAGGTCGTCAAGGCGCATAACGCGGTTTTCTGCAGTGTTGGGTACATCTAGGTTAAGGCGTTTGTTTATTTTGTAGCGGCCTACGCGCGAAAAGTCGAACCGCTTAAAGTTATAGAGCATGTTTTCTATAAGAGCTTTGGCGTTGTCTACCGTAGCCAAGTCGCCCGGGCGCAAGCGGCGGTATACCTCAATAAGGGCGTCGCTTTGGCCGCGGGTTGGGTCTTTGTCCAGAGTAGCTTGCAGGTAGCTGAGCTTGCCGGTGTCGACGTGCTTAAAGGCTTCCTTCATTTGCGCTTCGTTCATACCCAAGGCGCGCAGCAAAGTAGTAACCGCAATTTTGCGCTTGCGGTCAATCTTAACAAAGAGGCCGCCGGCTGCGGCGGTCTCGAATTCGAACCATGCGCCGCGGCCTGGAATGACCTTAGCTCCGTACAGGTTAGCAGCACCATGTGCATCTGAGGTAAAGAAAACACCGGCCGAACGAATCAGCTGGCTTACAACAACGCGCTCGGCGCCGTTAATGACAAACGTACCGCGCTTAGTCATCCAGGGGTAGTCGCCCAGGTAGATCTCTTGCTCTTTAACTTCGCCGGTCACCTTGTTGGTTAGTTCGACTTTGGCCTTAAGCGGCGCCTCGTACGAAACATTGTTTTCGCGGGCGTCGGCCTCACTCATCTTAGGATCTTCAAAGTGGTAATCTTTAAAGACCAGGCTTAGCTTGGTGCCGGTGTAATCGTCGATAGGACTGATTTCGGCCAATAGCTCACCCAGCCCTTCGTCAATAAACCATTGAAAGGACTTGTTCTGATGATCAACCAAATTTTGCAGGTCAATCGCGTCATCCTGGCGCGTATAAAATACGCGCGCGCCCTTAGCGGATGCGTTCTTAATGCTTTTCGCCATTCGTACCCCTTATTACTTATCCCTGACTCTAGATCTAAACGAGCAGGGTTCCATGCCATATACAGCACGGATTAATGCTTAGTGTGTTAAGTATTTTGTTCGCGCGAAGGTCTCTAAGCCAGGTGTTTTTGGCGCCGTATGTGACTTGCGGTTGCCTGCAACTCGAGCACTGCCCATGCTTACACTACTTCTTAGAATAGAATTATGAGCGACCCGGCTATAATTGTCAATAATTTTGCAATTTATGGGGCTTGACTACGAAGAAAAGAGAATGATGGGTGGGCTTCTAGAGCTTCAAGTATTTCGCCGGCGCGTGCTCCGGGAACGTACGGGGCGGTAGGATTGGTAGGGTTTTCGTACGCCTGAAAGCCGGCGACCTTGAACAGGGTGCCCGTACGGGTTTCGCCCGGATGCTCTTCTATGTATACATCGGCCCTTGGGTCAACAGAGCTTACGGCACAGTGTAACAATGCGGCGGCAGCCCTAAAGTAATGGTGGCTTGGAATGCCGTTTGGGCTGGTCTTTGTAACGTCATGCTTGGTGGTAACGCCGAACTGTTTTAGGTGGTACTCGTGAGGAAGTCTCCTGGCCCGGTCTTTAAAGGTGCGCGGACATTCGTAGATCATACTGAACGCCAGCACCTTATCGGGTTCCTCGTTTCCGTAATAGGCAACTGCCCATCCTTTATCGCCCGTCATGTCCTGCGCTAAGTTGTAGGGCGTATAGTCTCCCCGCGCTCCTTGCATATAGGGTCGTACCTGTTCGGCTACTCCAAGCACACCTGCAGTTGGCATTGGGCGGCTCAGGCGCGGGATCCTGCGCCAGGTTTCGCCTACGGTTACAGGAGTGGGGTCAGATTCAGGGGTAATATTGAAAGTACCGCATTCGTGGATGATACTATTTGACATCGGAACATTCCTCTTTAATGCGGAATTGTATTCCCCAATACCCTAAACTGCAATAGTTTTTTAATTTTTGACGTTTTGCTCTTTTGGCGGCGAGGTAATTATTTTGTCAACAAGGCCGTATTTCACGGCTTCCTGGGCGGTCATCCATTTGTCGCGTTCCATGTCTTCGCGGATGCGTTCTATCTTCTGACCGGTGTTTTTAGCCATAATTTCGTTAAGATGCTGTTTTAGGCGGAGGGTTTCTTTAAGGTCAATCTCCATATCGGTTACTTTGCCGCGCGTGCCGCTTGACGGCTGGTGAATCATGACAGTGGCATTGGGCAGTAAGAAACGCTTGCCCTTGGTGCCGCTGTTAAGCAAGAAGGCTGCAGCAGACGCTTGCATACCAATGCCAACGGTTTGTATGTCATTGCTGACATATTGCATGGTGTCATAGATAGCCAAGGCGTCATATACGCTGCCGCCGGGGCTGTTAATGTACAAGAATATATCTTTCTTGGCATCTTCAGACTGCAGGAACAACAGCTGGGCAACAATAAGGTTGGCGGTGTGTTGGTCTACCGGCGTACCTAAAAAGATAATGCGGTCCTTTAATAGGCGGCTGTAAATATCGTAGGCACGCTCTACGCGGCCATCGGATTCAATTACGGTTGGTATGATAATGCTGCTAGTTGGAGTTGTCATAGCTCTAGTATAGAAAATTAGCACTCGGCAGTCAAGAGTGCTAATTCTGGATTGTGGTTCCCTGTTCGTACTACTTTTGGGAAGCGTATTCGGCGAGGCGGTTAATGGTTTTTTCGGTGAGCATACGCGAGGCAATGGAGCGGCGGGCCTCAGGTTTCTGCAGTTCTGCCTGCATTTTGGCGTCGGGATATTGGCTGGCTACCAGCTTCATTTGCTGGTCCAATTCTGCCGGGGTTATTTCCAGGCCTTCGGCTTCGGCGATTTCAGACAGTACCAGGCCGGCTTTAACGCGCAGTTCGGCATCAGGGCGGACCTTAGCTTTGTATGTTTCGTCGTTCAGGCCTTCTGCGGCCAGGTATTCCTGCCATGTTTGGCCGCGGTACATAAGGTTTTGGCGTTGGTCGCGCTCTATGCGGTCAATCTGTTCGTTTACCAGTACTTCCGGCACGGCTACTTTGGCTTCTTTGGTAATCTTGAGGATTAATTCGTCGGCGTAGGCTTGGTCGGCGTCTTGGGTTTTGCGCATTTGCAGTTCTTTTTTGATGTCAGCCTTAAGCTCTGCCATAGATTTAAATGGGCCGACCTTGGCGGCAAAGGCATCGTCCAGTTTAGGTTCTACAATTTCCTGGACCTTGGTAACAGTTACACTAAACGTAACTTTGCGGTTTTGGAGGGCGCTTACGCCATAGTCTTTAGGAAATGTAATGGTAAAGGTTTTTTGCTCGCCTGCCTTCAAGCCGACCAGTTCCGGTTCGAAACCGGGAATAAAGGTGTTGCTGCCAAGAACCAGCGGGTAGTCTTTGCCGTCGGCGCCGTTGACCGGCTCGTTGGTTTTAGCATCTACGCCGGTAAAGTCGATCCAGACTTGGTCGCCTTGCTTGCTGGCGCGGTCTACGTCTTTTTTGTCGGCATCACGGGTGCGCAGGTTTTCTATGACGTCGTCAATTTCTTTGGCGTCAACCTCCACCTTCTTTTTGGCGAGCTTTATTTTTTTGTAGTCAGGGAGAGTTACCTTGCCTACTACTTCTACCTCGGCTTCGAGTTCCAGGGTGTCGTAGGGTACGAATTTGGTGATCTTAACTTGCGGCTGGTCTACTGGGCGCAGGCTGTCGTCGGACAGCGCCTGGGCGTACATAAGGTTCATGACCCGGTCCAAAAAGTCAGCTTGCAGCTGCGCGGGCTCTACATGTTTTTCTACCATGTTTAAGGGGGCTTTGCCTTCACGGAAGCCCTGCACTTTTATGGTCTTGGCAAAGTGGCGCAGTGTTTCCTGTTTGGCAGCCTGTAACTGCTCGGCGTCTGCGGCCAGCGTTAACTGCACTTTGGTATCGGATAAATTCTTTTTTGTAACTTGCATGAGTATTGACTGTAACAGATAGCGTCCTCTTTTACCAGAGAGCCTAAAAGAGTATAATGCCACGATTATGACGCATGGCAATGATCCCATCGTTTTTGAATTGCCCAGTGATTATTTGCGCGTGCGCGCCGAATCACTATCAAGAAGTCCTGGGGAGGGGTTGCCTACATGGAAAGTAATCTTTAGCAGTGTCGTAGACGACAGAGATTTGCTTGGCGTATATGTACACCGGTGGCAGGACGGTAACGGGGGCATGTCTTTTCACAGCCCTACAGTACTAGAGGGCGGCCCTGCTAATCCTCGCGCTCAAAGGTTGGTACATGCTGCCGTACACTTGGGAGCTACAATGGCGGAGTCAACCGACCACCAGGTAGTCGTAGATTACAACACGGAGGATGAGTGGCACCCTACAGCTTACGCAATTCTTGGAGGGATGGGGTTTAGACCAGGCAAAGGGGACAGGACGCGAGAGGGCTTACCGCCCCTTGCGGTGCGTGCCAACGCCGGATTAGTTCGCTTAGTACTTGGTCCATCGTTCCCGCCTGACTTTTCGTTATCGCCGGCAGAAACAGAGTCTTGAAGTCATTATGATGCTACGACGGAGTTTCCCCCTTGAACTTACCGATTCTATGCTTAAAGCAAATGTGGAGTTCCCGCAAATGTTTACCGGCTCAATGCTCATAACAGGCAGCCTCGCCATGCAGCGTGTTATTGACGGTGCGTACTCTTGGGAGCGCATAGCACACGGGCCTATACGCCGCCGCAACAGGTCTATGGCAATGCAGACTTTTGTACGCGCACACATGGCCTACGGCGTAACGCTTGATATAGATACCGGCTTGAACCGGACTGTAAGGCAGCGGGTTGGCAGAACAGTCACGAACGGCAGGGATGCCATTGTCCATGTCGTCCATAATGTTATTACTAATCTTTCACCCGATACGCAGGACCCTGATAGCTTACTGCGCCGCCGTGCCGACGACGTAAGCCCGGAGACTATAGCGGCCGCCGGCATATTGCGGGCAGGTGCAGATGGTCTAAAAACCCCTGAGGCCCGCGCAACCGGCAAGATATTACGGGAAGCATACCGCACGATGTATACGCGTGGTATTAAGAAAGAAGAGAAAGACCGTGCCTACCAAACGCTTTACATTATTCAGCCAAGCTTGCAAGCCAGTGTGCGCACAAGCGTAGCCGAACAGCTTCCGTCTATTGAACGCATGTACCGCAGGCCAATACCTACCGAAATGCCCGATATAGTAGCGAGTGAAGCAGTTCAGATGCCGGCCACCATAGAACCGGATTTTGGCCCGTTCTTGTAGGCGAGCAGAAACTGGTTTTTAGCGAATACCGTCGAGTTCTTTTTTGAACATGCCGTAGCGGACATCGAGCCACATGTTAAGCTGCGGATCGTTGTTCTTCTGTTTTATCAGGCCAATACTCTTGCGTACAATTGTGTCGATCGCATCCAGTTGTTTTGCATCGGTGCCGATAAGTTTGTATGCGGCTTCTTCGGGGAAGCTCAAGGTGACGTTTAGGAACGAAGTCATAACTTCATGCGCGCCCTGGTATGGATGGCCGCGCTTATCGGGATCCTCGCCGGATGGTTTTAGGTATGCGGCCTCGCGCAGCTGTGAGTAAATGGTCTGGTCATCTAATAAGCCGTTCCAGTCGTCAACTACGGCCGTAGTAACATCGGTGTTGGCATTTTTTTCGAACAAATCTTCGTCCAGCTGCTTAGTATTGACCCCCTTATGTTTGGCAGTTTGGTATACGGCGCCGATAGGATTTTGTATAAAGCATTCGATAACGTCGTCCAAGTCTTTAGCGAGCGGCAATGCGCGGTAGTCGCCATTATTAATGGCGCGGATAACCGTGTTGAATGAGCTTGCATATTTGTTGTCCGAATGGTCGCGTAAATATACCAGGCGGTCGGCTATGTCGTAAGCATAGCTTGTCGCTTCTTGGAGGGCAGCGGTCCGCAGCGTGTCGCATGCGTCAGCCAGCACGGCCGTGTCCTCTGGGGTTATCTTGTCTATGCCGTGTTTAAGCGCGCCGTGTATCAGCTCGTGCCGTTCCATTGTAGCGGTAGCTTCTTGGTCAAGGATGCCGCTTGCAGGCAGGAAGTAGTACACATTGCCGTTCGCAGCGTCGGTGTAATCCTTAGGCAAGAAGAGCGGATATTCACTAGGCTCTAGCTCCGGATTGTCAGGAAACTGGTTAGGTTCGAATATACGGAACCGTATGCTGTCTATGTTGCCGTTACTCATACTGCCTTTTACGAGTTCGTTATTGTGCTGCACGGTACCGAGCAAAAAGCCGATATCTTCCGGGCGCATGGTACCGCCTGTCTGATCCGTATACCGCAAGCTGCCGTCGGCGGCCATTTTAACCTCTAACAACGGTGCAGAGGTTTGCAAAGGAAACGAATAGTCTTTGGTGCCATTAGGCCAGGTGTTATCCAGTGTCTGCCAACCAGGCAAACTGTTGGGCGCCGGACTGGCAGAGGGTGCGGCGGAGGCGTTGGACTCCTGGGCCTTAATGGCTTGATCCAGCGGGGCCGAAATACCCGTAGTGTCAAGCAGTACTTGGGCCGGGTATTGCTCCTCGTACGAGGCAGACGCCGTAACGGCCGGGCGCGTATCTGCCGGAGCGGCAGAGGTTTTAACGTCCGGCGTGCCGTCCGTGCAGCCGCTTAATGCAAGCACGGCAGCAGTAGCCGCCACCGCCTTAGAAAAGCGGCCGGGTGTCTCTATAGGAGCGGATTGCTCCCACAACGGGGCCACCGGGTACTGATTCATCTGTATATTATGTACCGTTTATGCTAATAAGTCAATAGTATAAACGGTTTGGCTAAGGTGTTAGTCGTCGCCTCGGTAGTCCTTGATGATGCTGACTATGCGCGCAGCGCTGTGGCGTTCGGTGGCGCCGGTAATAAGGTTTTTTATTTCGAATTGCTCTTCGTGCAGGTCGCGCTCGCCAATGAACATCACGTAGTGGATTCCCTTTTTGACTGCAGTTTTAATTTGCTTGTCAGCCTTTGCGCCGGTAAGGTCCATGGCTACGTTAGCGCCCATCTCGCGCATTTCGGCAACGATCTTCTGGGCGGGCTTAAGGACATCGCCTATAAGCACCACGTACACATCTGTTTCCGGACGCAGCGGCGGCATTAGGTTGTGGCCGCGCATGAAGTTTTCCAGGGTAACATCCCCAAAGCCAAAGCCGACTGTAGGTACGGGTTCCACGCCGAACAGTCCCACTAAGCCGTCGTAACGGCCGCCGCCCAACATAGAACGGTTGTTGTCGGGGTCTTCGTCAAAGATTTCGAAGACAATGCCGGTGTAATAGTCAAAACCGCGCATTATACCCATATCGAACTTAACATTTGTAATGTTTGCTTGCTTGAGGGTACGGATAAGGTGGTAAACCTCGAGGGCTGCGGTTTGTTCGCGGATAATTTCCGGCATGTGCTCTATGGTTTTGGTGCGCAGCAGTCCCATAAGTTTATTGCTGGCGCCCGCGTCGCGCTGCATGGGAGTAAAGACAGCGTCTACTTCTGCAACAAAAGCTTCGTGTGGCATTTTGTCTTTGCGGTCTATGAGTTTGGATATGGTGTGTGTTTGTACGCCGTCAAGCTGTAAGTAGTCCCTAAAAATAAAGTCCATGAGCTTACGGCTGTTGATTTTAATACTGTACATATCGTGGGTAGCGCCTACGGCCTTGAGAATACCGTCGGCTACCTGGATGATCTCGGCTTCGGCCAGCAGGTTATCGACGCCGAAGATGTCTACGTTAAGCTGCCAGTGCTCCCGCAGGCGGCCCCGCTGCGGACGTTCGTAGCGCCAGAGGTTAGGAATAGAATACCAGCGTAACGGGTAGGCGAGCTCCTGCCGCTTGCCTGCTACCATGCGGCTGACACTGGGTGTCATTTCGGGCCGGATGGCTACTTGCCGGTTGCCGCGGTCCATGAACGTGTAGGTTTGTTCGTTTACGATCTCTTCGCCGGTTTTTGCCAGGTACAGGTCTATTGGTTCCAGTATGGGTGCGTCGTACTCCTCGTAGCCAAATTGCTCGGCCACGCGGCGCATAACGCCAAACATATACTTCTGCAAACGTTTATCTTCGGGGTAAAAATCCCGGGCGCCCTTATAGGGCTGGGTGGATAGTGCCATCGTTATTGTCCTCTTACGCGTATTTTAACAGATTAGGCAAACTTATGGCTGATTTTGTGCGTAAGGGTATAATCGTATGACCATGAGTGAGAGGGTGACACAATCGGAACATGCAGGCGGCCCCCGTTTGTTAGGCGCCTATGTTTTGCGTACGGCGCGCGGCGGGCCGGAAATGGTTACTACGCCTGCAGGCTATATGCCGGTGGCCGAACTGAGTGCGTTGTTTTCTACCCAAATTGCCCCGCTAGAGTACTTTCCTGAGGTGCCGCGCGCTGAAGATGCGGTAGACATAGCAATTGTAGATAATCGCAAGCTCGACATTAACGGACAACCTGTAGAACTGCGGGGCGAGCACCTGCTGTTTGCCTGGAATGCCTTGCTCGCACTCCGAAACGCCAAACGAGTACGGCTGGCAGAAGCTGTTGCACTGGGTGTGAGCCACGGCTATCATATAGCTAAAGATTCCTGGAGCACTACCGCTACAGCGCTCGCTAAACGCGTTAATGAGGCCGCCGGCACACCCTTGCTGCACAGAGCGGCAGCCGCGGATACCGGAGAGCTTGGCTTTTATGCGGATCCGAGGCTCCACTTGATAGATCGCCGTCCGGCTGCCGGGTCTATGGACCACTTTGAGCAGACCCTGCCCACGCGGCTGCTTTCGCTGCCCGATCCGGAGCGGCTGGCCGTACGCTACGGAGCCCCGGCGCTGGAACTTACAATTACCACCAACCGCCAGGTTGAACGCGGCGGGCTGGCATGGGTACTGAGCAGGGACGAACGCTATCTACTTAATCTTATACGCCTTGCAAAGGGACAGCCGCTGCTGCTCCCAGAGATACTTACCACAGGGTGTATGTCCAATAGGGCCAACATCGCAGACAGGAGGGCTGGAATACATGAAACCGCTGCTGCTCTTAATACAAGCATTTTTAGCGATGACGGTATGCCGGCATTAGTATTCGACAAAACATTACCCGCGGTACTGCGGCTGGCACGGGAAGTTACCATTACAGATGAACGGTACATGCCCACCCCTACACGCTCTGAAGCTGACGACAGCGGAGCGGAAAGGCAGTTAGCGTCTGTTCTTGAGGCATACAGCGAGGATTACCGCCAACGCCATGGCGTATATGCCTACCCTGCACTAAAGAGCTCGCTCGCACCGCGGCCTGAGCATATAGCCCTCGTGCGGGAGCACGCAGCCGACACTTTTATGAAGCAACAGCTTACGCTGCGTGATATGTATGTTATTAGCCTGCGCACAGGTTTACACCTACCCTTTTTAAAGCATAGTGTTCTACCTGCGCCGGACGGCAGGCGCATTGCCTATAACGACCTGGAACAGGCTATACGGCTGGCGCCTATGCATATGGCGGAAATCGGTAGGATGATTGGCGTAGAGTGGCCTTCTTGCAACGCATTGTTTACAGCGGCAATCACAAGAATAAAGGACGCGTTGTAGCGGTTGTTGCACGATAACGCGACTAATCATTATATAATAATCAAACTTATGCCGGAGTCAGGGAGAACACACAATGAAGCAGTACCGCCGCCCCGTAGAATGGGGCAGTATACTCTTTATAGCGCTTCGGAAGGAACGGACGTAGTTAGTACGCCAGCCGGCATACTGCCGGTTAGTGAACTTAGCGCCCTATTTTACACTCAGGTAGCACCCATAAGATTCTATCCGTCAGTCCCAAGGCATGAAGATGCAGTTGAAGTTAGTATTACGGACAATCGGGCACTGGATATTAACGGGCAGCGTGTAGAGATTAGCAGTGGCCGTTCGCTTTTTGCGTGGAACACCGTGATGGCCTTGCGTGATACAGAGGGCATTAGCCGGGCCGACAGTCATGCGCTCGGTTTGTTAGCATTTGATGCGGACCGGTCATATACGGGAGATACCTGGTACACTGGCAGCCAGCAGCTGATGGAGCATGTTAATGACGCTGCGGGGACGCCATTGCTGTACCGCACTGCCGGGAAGGCCAGGCATAGTTCGCGGTTCCACGTTGATCCCCGTCTGCACATTATAGACAGACGCCCGGTTAATCCGGCGTCCCCCGACAACTTTGAACAAACCTTACCCACACGATTACTGGCACTACAAAATCCGCAGCGGCTGGACGTACCGTACGGGCCGGGCGCCCAGCAACTGACAATTACTACCAACCGTCAAGTTGAACGCGACGGAGAAGCGTGGATATTATCGTCTAACGAGATACATTTGCTGAATGTTATACGTCTGGCCGGAGGCCGCCCCCTGCTTGTACCTGAAGTGCTGCGTACAGGCTTTATGGCGAACGCGGCGCATTACAACAGCAGAAATAATGGTGTGCGATTTGCGGCAGAAGGTCTTAACAGGACCGTTTTTGGCGAACATGGCGTCCGGCCTGCCCTTGTGCTTGATTACACGGACCCGGTTTTGCTTCGCCTGACGCGGGGCGTGTTAATTAGCGATGCGCGCCGCATGCGGACACCTGAGGGCGGCCGCACCACCGACGAAATTCTTTTTGCCGGTATGCGCCGAGTACTCGATGAATATCGGCGCGACCAGACAGGGCGGATAGCGTACGAATACCCTCCGGTAAAACATGTAAAGGTACCCTCTCCCGAGCAAATCTCCTTAGGACGAAGGCATGCTGCTACTGCTTTTTTACGCCAACGCATTGGCTTGCGAGACCTGTATATGGTTAGTTTGCGCCAAGGCCTGAGCATTCCTTTTTTACATGATACTGTTCTGCCGCTTCCCGATGGCAACCGCGTTGCCTACAGAGACCTGGAACAACACGTGTATTCCGGCCCGCTGCCTATGCCTGAAGTTGGCAAATTACTTGGCCTTAACCCTACTTTCTACAACCAATTATACAGGCGCGTTATGCGCAAAGTAACGGAAGCCGTCCCGCAGTAAAGTGCTACAATCAGGTTTATGGCTAACAGCAAAATATGCGATTTGGTTCTTGAAGGCGGCGGCGTAAAGGGTATTGGCCTGGCGGGGGCAATTACTAAGCTGAGTGCCGCCGATTACAGCTTTAGGCGGGTTGCCGGGACAAGTGCCGGGGCCATAATCGCCTCGCTTATTGCCGCCGGCATGCCAACAGATACATTGGTTAAAACGCTCCAGTCCCTTGACTACACGAAATTTAGGGACGAAGGCACACTGGACCGCTTAGGTATTGCGGGCAAGTCTGCTTCACTGCTGCTGGAATGGGGTATATACGAGGGAGAATGCCTGCGCAATCTACTGGCCGCTGAGCTGGAAAAGCTTGGAGTCCGGACCTTTGGCGACCTTAAAATAACTGAATCCTGGGCTAAAGACCTGCCGCCGCAGCAACGGTACAAGTTAGTAGTGGTTGCATCGGATCTTAGCGGCGGGCGGCTGGCCCGACTGCCCTGGGATTACGAACGATACGGCCTGGACCCGGACAAACAAATGGTGGCAGATGCCGTGCGGGCCTCTATGTCTATTCCCTTCTTTTACGAACCGGTAAAACTTGGCAAAAGCGTACTGGTAGACGGCGGCTTGCTGTCTAACTTTCCAATTGATTTGTTTGACGCCACGCCCAGCTGGCCGACGTTTGGCATTAAACTGTCGGCAGAACCGGATGCCAACATGGTTGCTAACGAAATTGGCAGCGCATACAGCTTTGCAAAAGCCATTATTGCCACGGCCATTAACGCGCACGACCAAATGCATATTGATGACCCGGCAACTGCAGCCCGGACTATGTTTGTAGACACCTTCAAAATTAAAGCCACCAACTTTGACATTACCGCCGCCGAGCAGCAAAAACTGTTTGAAAGCGGCCAGAAGGCTGCCGCCAAGTTTTTGCAGTCTTGGGATTTTGCCAAGTGGCGCAAACAATTTAGCTAGCGCGGCCGCCATTCCTTTCTCCTGGATCTTCGGCATTTGTATCCCTAGTGCACCACCCAGCCGCGGACAATCATTCAGAGAAGTGGAACGATTTATATATCTTTTGGGCGATGGCCGCCATGTCGCCCTCCCCAAGTGTATTTGCGCCGCTTGGATTGATGCTCAGGTTATAGGCCACGTCGCCCTTTCTAAAGAAATAGCGTTTTATCACGTCCCTTTCCCTGTCTGATGGCTTGAACACCGCAAATTGGCCGCTGACGCCGTCTTTTTCAGCCGCCCCTTCTGATTCCACTGCAACTCCGTCTTCTTTACCAGGTCCTGTTGCCCGTTCGAAATTCAAGTCTTGATTGGAACCGGACTTGGCTATATACACTTCAAAGATGACATGCTCCATATCTGGCTGCGATGGATCCGTATAGGCTACGGCCGAAAGCCATAACTGCCCGTTTTCCAAGCCGAAACCCGTGCCCGGCCCGTCCAAAGGCCGCCATTGTTTTCCAGACGGCCGGCTGTAGGTAAAACCGTATTCCTCATTTTTGACATCCTGCCACGCTTCAACCGGAATGGTTTTTGATGACTGCGGGGCGTTTTTGGCCGGGGCGGCCTGCGAAGGAGCCGTTTCTTTTGAAACTGTGCGCCAAATGCCAAAGCCTACAAAAGCCACCGCGATCAATAAACATATGATCGTGAACATGCTGGGCCGGCTAAAAGACTTCATCAGCCCATAATAGCAAACTATGCCGGCAACCAAACCGGTGTTATACCACTTTTACACAGCTTTTTTGCCACAAGCATCTTGCAGAACCGAAGCTTAGGGGTTACCTTTATTAAGTAAACTAAGTGGGGGGAAATATATGACAAAAACAGTATCATTTAGGAATATCCGCGAAAAAAGCGTTATGATCTTTGCGGTGCTGGCGTTGGCCGTCGGCATGGCCGGCGCGTTGCCGGCAAGCAGGGCGCACGCCGCCACCTGCAGCGCAGGCTATATATGTATGTGGGACTGCGATGGCATGAACTCTGATTGCGGTCACGGCCGGGTAAACCACTACAGAAAGGCTTTGGGCACGTGCCAGGTAATGCTTAACTTCCCTGATGGCTACACCAGCCGCAACCGGGTGAACAGTGTCATCAGCCGTTATGGTGCTAACGCTAAGGTCTGGGACGACAGCGCAAGTTGCAATGGTACCGCTTATTCTTACATCTACGCCGGTACTTCAGGCAATCTGGGTGCTTGGGCGAACCGCATAGAATCTTTCAACTGGTAATAAATAAGTACCCACCGACAAAAACCATCCCGCTGGGCAATCCGCGGGATGGTTTTAATTTCGCTGCGTTTTTATTGTTTGTGGTGGAATCCAAAACGCCAGCCAAATAACAGGTATAATCGAGTTATTTCGGCTGGCGAAAATGGAAAATGTCTCATTGGTGCGCGAGAGAGGACTATCGGCCTACGGCCTCCTCCACTGCGGCGTGCTCGAGGCAAGCTTCTGCGCGCGTCCTCGTTCCACGACCTCCCGTTCGCTGCGCTCACTCACGAGGTTCTGCGTCCTCTCTCACGACAAACCATAAAAAATGACCAAGCTAGAGCCTGATCATTTTTTATGGTGCGCGAGAGAGGACTTGAACCTCCACGCCTTGCGGCACTAGCTCCTAAGGCTAGCGTGTCTACCATTCCACCACTCGCGCATTAATGGCTATTATAACACTATTGATTGGATTCCGGATCAGGTCCGGAACGACGCGGCGGAGCTGTGCGTTTGTAAAACACCAGCTGGCTGTCGCCGTAGGCTTTATGCTTGATGTTTTTAAAACCTTCAAAGGCGGGAGGATCTTGGTTGCCGGGGTACGACAACACATACATACCTCCGTCGGAAACACGTTCCGCCAGACGGGCAAGCAAGTTAGGCTGCAAGTCTGTATACGGTGGGTCGCACAACACGATATCAAAGGTGTCGCCCTCGTTGGTGTTAAGCCAGGCGTTGGCCGACGCGTTAATGGAATGGGCGTTCATGTGCAGGCCAAGCCGCTCGATATTTTTTTGTATTATGCGGTGGGCAGGTTTGTCTACTTCTATGACAACCACTTTATCGGCACCGCGGCTGAGAGCTTCAAATCCTAGCGCGCCGCTCCCGCCAAAGGCGTCTAATACACGCAAACCCTCCAGATCGCCCAGAATATTAAACAGTGCGCCGCGCATTTTGTCGCTCATAGGATGTGTTTTGGGCGTGCCCGGCGAGTCAAATTGCAGGCCGCCTAGTTTGCCGGAAATAACTCTCATTTAACGTACCGCCTTTTTAGATAACCCTGCATCTATGGCAGCGCCATACCATGTCAGGGCAACCGTGCGGACAATGCACGGAATAAGTTTTTTGCGGGCCACTCGGGCCAGAGCCGGCTTCCAGCCCTCTTGCTGATACGCATCGTACATACCTAAGGCGTCAATTTCTTTGGCTTTGCGCTTGAACAGTTCCAACACGCCGTAATCTCCCAGTTCGCGTATGTCGTGATCGGTAAGCTGGGCTTGCTTAGCGGTATAAGGGGTCATAAGTGCGGCTATGCCCCACTCGAACCCGAAGTGGGTGGTTAAGAGCCCTTTAGTGCCCCACATTTCCCAGTTGTTTTTTACCTGTTTGCGGCGTGTTTCACCCGGCAGGATAAGCTTGCCTTTAATGGTGTTGCGCGTTTCTATACCTGCGCCGCCTCGCAGCTCGATGAGCTTTTCTTCGTACGGAAAATGATGGGCCGGGGTCAGGCCGTCCACTATCGCATGCGCCAGCCAGGCAGCCTCAAACCCGGCACGCACCTCGTCGCGTTCTGTAAGAGCCAATACCAGCCGGTCATAGTGGTCGCTGATAATAGTAACCAAGGCAGTATCTTGCTCGTCAAAGGGCGAATAGTAGTGCCATGGCTCGTCCTGAGCCGGGCTTTTTCGTTTTATGGCGTCAGGCCCGTTGATACCCTCGAAGTGCAGGATAAGCTTAATATCCGGGAAATGGTCATCCCAGGCAAGATGAGGCCTCAGTACTATCCGAGCCAAGCGATCCACCTTTTGGTGGGTGCCGAAGATCCGCCCAGAGAGCGGGGTTAGCGTGGTGCCTGCAAACATAAAACAGCTTTAATTCAAATTTGTAACGGCCCTAAGCCGTGTAATGTGCTGGTGTAACTGCTTATATTGTAACAAATCTTCGCCGCGATCAATAAAATCCTGGGCAGCTTTGCGGGCAGCGGCTATAAGTTTTATATCGGTTAATTTGGCCACCCTCAGGTCGAGCGCACCATGCTGCATAGTGCCGTAAATAGCGCCGGGACCGCGCAAGCTAAGGTCCAGTTCAGCCAGCTTAAAGCCGTCGCTCATGCGCTCCAGCGCCTGCAAGCGCTTGGGCGGCGCTTTGGAATCGCTCATCATAAGGTAACAGTAGCCCTTGTGCCCGCCGCGGCCTACCCTGCCCCGCAGCTGGTGTATTTGTGCCAAGCCAAAGCGGTCCGCCGCCTCTATAAGCATTATGCTGGCGTTGGGGACATCTACTCCTACCTCTATGACGGTGGTACTGACCAAAATATCCAGCTCGTGCCGTACAAACTGCTCCATAATCGCTTGCTTTTCGGCCGGCTTCATTTTGCCGTGCAATAGTCCCACCCGCCATGCCTTAAAATCTTTGGCCTTAAATTGTTCGTAGATGGCTTCTGCGGAGCTGGCCTTTATGGCTGCGGATTCGGTTATAAGCGGACAGACAACAAACATTTGGCGGCCCGCCTGCAGTTCTTGCTCTATGTCTTTATTAAGCTGTGCGCGTGAGTTAGGCGACGTTATTTTAGTAACAATAGGCTGGCGGCCCGGCGGTTTGGTGTCCAAAATAGATACATCCAGTTCTCCGTATAGCGTGAGTGCCAGCGAGCGCGGGATTGGGGTAGCTGTCAGGCTTAGCAGGTGCGGCATATGCCCTGCCTTGGCCATAAGTTTTTTGCGTTGTTCTACCCCAAACCGGTGTTGCTCGTCTACCACAATAAGCCCAAGCCGGTGCATATCTACCTTTTCCTGAATAAGCGCGTGCGTGCCTACAATAAACTGCGCCAAACCTTTTGCAATATTCGTTTGGGCTGTTTCTTTCTCTTTTGGCTTCAGGCCGCCTACTAGCAGAGTCAGCTTAGTGTGCATGTTAAGCGGCTCGAGCAGCTTATATAGCGTTTCGGCATGCTGGCGTGCGAGCAGTTCGGTGGGCGCCATAAGCGCCACTTGGTAACCCTCTGCCATAGCCATTACGGCGGCCATAGCAGCGACTACGGTTTTACCGGAACCCACGTCGCCCTCCACCAGCCGGTTCATAGGCTGCGTTTGCTCCATATTCTGATAGATCTGCCACACTACCTTGCGCTGGGCATCGGTGAGCTTGAACGGCAGATGGGCAACAAATGACCGTGCCAGCTGCTCGTCAAAGGGGATGGCCAGGGCGGTGTCTTTTAATAATTCGTATTTATTAAGCAGGCTGGCAAGTGTAAGCCCGAACACTTCCTCGAACCCCAGGCGTTCTTTGGCTTTAGTAAGCGCCTCCGGTGTTTCAGGAAAGTGCATGGTGCGCAGCGCCTCGCCAAGCGGAATGAGTTTACGTCCGGCAACAAGCCACGGCGGCAGGCTTTCGGGGAGGCGCGTCATGAGCGGTACTGTCTCACGCATGATACGCCGGATTTGGTTGCTGGTAAGCCCTTTGGTTTCGCGGTACACCGGCACAATGCGCGCCGTGTTAACCGGAAAATCACTCACCAGCTCTGCGCTGGGATTCATAATGGCAAAGCGCTGGCGGCTCAGTTCGTAATTGCCGGAAATAAAATATTCCTGGCCGGGTTTTAGGGCGTTTGCCCGGTAGGGCTGGTTAAACCATACCAGGCGCACACTGTCTGTATCGTCGCTGGCAACGGCCTCGGTAATATGCATGCCGCGGCGCACATACCGGCCGGTTGCTTGCTTGATAACCGCCCTAATACTAACCGGGCCAGGATGCAGCCGTTTAATGTCGGTGATCTGGGAATAATCTTCGTAACGCCGCGGCAGGTAATCTATAAGGTCGCCTACGGTACGCACGCCAAAACCGGCAAATTTTTTTGCCAGTTCCCCTCCAACTCCCTTTACCTCGGTTACCGGACTGTCCAAAGTCATAGGTAGTAGTATATAGCAGCTCTCTTGACGGCTGGGCGATTACGGCGTTGAATAAGAGCCATGACAGATATAGAACGGAGTCCGAAAGAAGGTTTGCTGGGCTGGGAGCTTGGCGGTGTACCGCCCATAGAACCATTGACTGCCGCACAAGAAGCAATACGTGTGAACCACCGGGCAGCGTTCCATAGCCTTGCAGACGAATTAGTCGGCCAACGTAATTTAGGCGCGCTTGCGTTCGGGTACCCCTATACCGGTCCCTACCCGCCTGCAGTAGAAGAATACATAGAAGCACAAGGCCTAGATAACGTGCTTGAAGTGGTTTGCGGAAACAGCACCGTAAAACCCAACGTGGCCCGTGTAAGAAACACGGCCCGCATACTTGGTATAACAGCCGCCGCCTTAACCCGCTTTATTGGCCGCCAGTATCCAGACTTTCCTACCGAAGCGCTCATTAGCTTTGTGCCAAATATACCTGATTCTTTTGAGCGGCCGCGACCAGTTAACAGCGTCGAGTCACTATAATATATCGACCGTTCTCGCCATGCTCTTGTTTCTTATTTGCTGTGGCCGGCGGCTGCAGGTTATACGTGCTTGGCAGAATCAGCCAGCGCCCCTACGGCTGCAACGAGCCGGTCAAACTGCGCGCGGGCAGGAACAGGAGAAAGTTCGCGTATTGCCATGCACAAACCGTCTTCGGTAATTTCTAGTATCCGCCACCCCATTTGATCTTGCTGCATTAAAATATGCGGATCCTCGACAGCAGTCTCTTCTACACGCACCTCATCTGCCTGATCTATGCGGACCTGCTCAAGCCTGGAGGTTGGCAGGCCGTGTGTCCAGTACCCGAATCCAAACACAGGGCCATCGCTATTCGCGAATGCCGCAACCTCTTGGTAGGGCTGCCGGAGCGCAACACGGCCGGTAACTCTTACGGGAGCGTCCCTAAAACCCATGCCCCGCATGGTGGCGTGGTGTTGGATTATCTCTTGGTGCGGTATGGCAAGTTTCCCGGTCATAAGGACTTACTATACCAAATAAACTGGCGGGATTGTAAAGTTTAGGCTTTACGGACCAAAAAGAATACGCTGGGACCAAAAAAGGTGTTGCCTAGTGTAGGCTGCAAAATGCCTTCTATAGCTAGCATAACGCTTTTAGGCACTATCTTTTTAAGGCCGGGGCTGCGCAGGTTGGACACTGACAACATCCGGTCTACTTTAAGCCCGGCATGTGCCAGTTGCTTAATAACGGTGTGCGGGTTGTGGTTAACAAAGGGAATCTCGTCTTTGGATTTGTGGGCGGCGCTTCTAATGTCTACCGGGTCCACAGGCATCTTTTTGCCCTTAACCAGGTGTTTCAGGCGGTTGCGGCCGTGCATGTAATTAGCAACTTCCACAATGGCCACGCCGTCCTCGCTGAGGACCCGGGCAATCTCGGCAAATTCCGGCCGCGGATCCGGCAAATGGTGCATAACCCGGATCATGGTTAGCAGATCAATACTGCCGTTTTTGAACTTCAGGTCATCGGCTTGCAATAGCTTGCGGTCAACTTCCGGATGGTCTTTCAGGAATATCTCGGCCAGGTCAAGCTGCTGCTGGCTGGGTTCGGCCAGAGTTACTTTATCAGCGTATTCTTCAAGCAATACGCATAAACGGCCATAGCCGCCGCCAACATCTACGGCAGTTCTAAAGTGCTTGCCTTCTAGCAGGCGCTTTATTGCCATTTCTTCGGCGTCGTTTTCGTAATCGCGCCCCTCCCAGTACTGCATGTAGTTGTGGTTAGGGTCGTTGTATTGGTCGGCGCGCTTTTTTACAGCCACCTGTTTTTTGGGTTCATCTTTCATAGCTAGTTGCTAGTATAGCAATGTTTTGAGTCTTCCGCTTAATTCGCCCACAGGTAACGGGTCGCGTGATCGTTCAGGCATTATCCCTCCTGTTAGTGCTAAGGGAAGTTTTGCGATGCGTAAAATCTATGAGCTACGTTCAACTAATGCGGAGTCTTTAAAGGCTTTGCCTTTACGGATTAGCAGCCGGCCGTTTGTAAAATCACTGTCTTCCAGCTGCTCTTTTTGGGTCTTTTCGCCGTTTATAGCAATAGCGTTACCTTGCAGCAAGCGGCGGGCTTCGGTTTTGGACCCGGCTAGCCCGACCTGTACAAGAAGGTCGGCTATATCACTGCCGGGATGCACGGTTGCATGGGGCATTTCTTCGCGGAGTATGGCAATCTCTGTTTCATCCAAAGACCCTACTTGCTGCTTCGCGATAGCTTCCGCAATACGTACTTGGCGGTCGGCATGATCCTGCCCATGGACAAGCTTTGTGACTTCGTAGGCTAGCGCTTTCTGTGCTGCCCTGCCCGCTCTATTGGCATTAAATTCATTCATTATTTGCTCAATCTTCTGTTGATCGAACAGCGTGTAGAACTTGAGATACCCTTCCACGCCGCCGTCATCCAGCGACAGCCAGAACTGATAGAACTTGTAGGGTGTGGTTTTGGCCGGGTCCAACCACACTGCGCCTTCTTCGCTTTTGCCGAATTTTACTCCCGTGGACGCATTGACCACTAAGGGTACGGAATACACATGCGCTTCCGCCCCTTCGATACGCCGTATTAGGTCCACGCCGGTAATGCTGTTGCCCCACTGGTCGGCGCCGCACACTTGCAGCGTTACCCCATGCTCGCGGAATAAATGCAGGTAATCGTAGCCTTGTATAAGCGAATAGCTGAATTCAGCGTAGCTGATACCAGAGCCTTCCTCGCCCAAACGGCTTTGCACAAAATCCCGGCCCAGCATTTGGCGCATGGGCACATGCTTGCCGACATCGCGCAAGAAGTTCAAATAGCCCATATCTTTAAACCAGTCGTAGTTGTCTACAATTGTAAAGTCCTGCCCGGCAAAGATTGTTTTATACTGTTCGCTAATAGCTGCTTTGTTGCGCGCAATGTCTTCCAGCGACAGCAAATCGCGCTCCTGCTTTTTGCCGTCCGGATCGCCGATCACTCCGGTGGCACCGCCAACTAATAAATATGCCTTGTGGCCATGGTCTATAAAATGGCGCACCATCATTGCAGCCGCCAGATTACCTATAGTCATGCTGTCGGCACTGGGGTCTACGCCCCAATAAAAGGTAATGGGATCGCCGTCCAGCGCCTTTAAGTCTTTATATGTCGTTTGGTTTACAAAACCGCGCCAGGTTAGTTCTTCAGATAGTGTCATATCAGACATTATTACTCCTTAGAGACAATAATAACATCTTAAGAGTAGCTGAAGAGACAGAATTCCATGCTTGCAGGTATAACTATAGGGTTTGGTATAATACCCCACAGTAATCTGGTATGGATCCACAACAATATATGAATAGTCCCAATAAGCCCAATGGCCGGCAGACGGGGCGTCGCCGTCCGGGTAAAAACACCTTTACCACTAAGAGTGGTAACTCTATTAAGTTAAACCAAAGCATCGGCGAGCGCATTAAGGCCAGCCGCGATGCCAAGGCCAGACGGAGAGCCGCATATTTGAGCACCCTGCCTAAAAATCGTTTTAAGCGTACGCTGTACCGCATGCATCCTAAACGGGTAGCCCAATTTTGGTTTAGCCGCGACGGCGCCATCATGGCCCTTAAACTACTGGGTGCCGGCATTGTTGTTGGCTTTATTTTAATTGTTGGCGTGTTTGCCTACTTTAGAAAGGATCTGCCGCGTATTAACGACCTGTCCGGCAGCAATCTGGGCGGCAGCATTACATATTACGACCGTACAGGCGGCACTATATTGTGGCAGGACTACAACGCCGTGAAGCGCCAGCCGGTTGCCACGGATAAAATTGCCGATACCGTTCGCAAAGCCACGGTGGCCGTAGAAGATAAAGACTACTACAAACACGGCGCCTTTGACGTACGCGGTATTGCGCGTGCCGGCGTAAATAACCTTACAAACCGCAGCGGTGGTACGCAGGGCGGTTCTACTATTAGCCAGCAGCTCGTGAAGCTGGACCGCGAATGGACGGCCGACCGTACCATCGGCCATAAAATTAAAGAGGTTATTTTAGCCGTAGAACTGGAACGCGAATATTCTAAAGACGATATTCTGACCGGTTACCTTAACGCCGCTCCATACGGGCCGGTTGCCGTGGGCGTACAGGTTGCCTCGCAAGATTACTTTGGTATAGACGCTAAGGACCTGAGCATTGCCCAGGCTGCTATGCTGGCGGCCATACCTAAAGCTCCCAGCACCTACTCGCCATACGGCCCTAACTACGACCCTAAGCTGCTGATAGCACGGCAGCAGTACATTATTGATCAAATGGCTAACCAGAAGTTAATCACCAAAGAAGAAGCCAAGACAGCCAAAGCTGCCGACGTATTGGCCCAGGTTAAGCCGCAGCAGCCATCGCTATACACCGGCATAAAAGCTCCTTACTTTGTATTAGCCGCTAAGCAAGAGCTGGAAACCAAGTATGGTTCCAAAACCGTACAGCGGGGCGGATGGAAGGTTATAACAACATTGGACCTGCACCTGCAGGATCTGGCCGAAAAGCAAGTGCAAGCCGCACTGCCCATAATTAAGAAACAACGCGGCGACCAAGCTGCCTTTGTAGCCGAAGAGAACAAAACAGGCCAGATTGTAGCCGTTGTAGGCGGTGTAGACTTTAATAACGCGGAGTACGGCGAATTTAACTACGCAACAGATGCCAATATCTCGCCGGGATCCAGCTTCAAACCGTACGACTACGTGGCATTCATAGAGAATCACACCGATGCCGGTGCCGGTTCGGTGCTGTACGACCAAAAGGGCCCGCTGCCGGGTTACCCCTGTACGAACCCTGCCCGTCCGAAAGACGGCGGCAACTGTTTGCAGGACTACGACTTTAACTTCCCCGGCCCAGTAACCCTGCGCTACGCCTTGGGCGGCTCGCGTAACATTACCGCTATTAAAGCTATGCTGTCGGCTCTGCCAAGCGACACCACGCCCGACCGCCTGCCCTCTATTAACAAGACCATTAACACGGCCGAAGCTTTAATGGGCAACCCCGACGGCTACCGCTGTTACAAAAAAGGCGTTGACGTATCTAAGGCCACTACAGACCAACAGGACCAGTGTTTTGCTTCGGCTGCCATTGGTGACGGATCGTATTTGCACCTGGACGATCATGTTAACGGCATAGCTTCTATCGCACGGCTCGGTAACTCTATACCAAAAACGTACATATTAAAGATCAGCGACGCCAACAACAAACTGCTGGATGAATTTAAGCAGCCCAAGGGCAAGCAAGTAGTGCGCCCGGATACCGCTTACATCGTCAGCAACATGGCTTCCGACCCCAATGCCAGCTATCTGCCCGGCCGCTGTACCGCCACTGACTGTACTCCCCTTAGTTCATTTGGCTACAAGTTCCACCGCTATAAGGGCTGGGAATTTGCCATTAAGACCGGTACCACTAATGACGCTTACGACGGCCTTATGGCCAGCTGGTCATCGCAGTACACTGCCCTTGCGTGGGTAGGCTACCACACGCGCACCGTAGCCATGACCGGCAACATGGAGACAATGACCGCGCCCATTATTAGAGGCTGGATGCAAGGCGCGCACGACAACTTAAACATGAAGGCCGTTAACTGGCAGGCGCCATCCGGCGTTAAGACATTGCCGGCTTTCGTGATACGCAACAAGATATCGCGCAACGGCGAGATTGTTCCCAGCAGCAGCACCGACCTGTATCCGTCGTGGTATGTACCTCCCAAAAATAGCAGCAGCAGCCACACCATTGACCTGGTTTCAGCCAAACAAGCTACGTCTTGTACGCCTGAGCTTGCCAAAAAGACCGAGGGAGGCGGTAATACCAGCAACTTCTCGGCAGACAACTTTGTGGGTGCCGCCGGCAGTCCAGCCCCCAGCGAGACAGATAACATTCACAACTGTAATGACTCTAAGCCCAGCATTACACTTACTGCACCCGATGATTGTGATGTAGGGTCCAACTGTACCGTAACGGTGACCGTATCCCAGGGCACGCATCCATTAAGCGGCGGGGCATATACTGCAGCGCCGGCAGGCACGTTATCGCTTATAGTTAATGGCCAATCGGTAGAGAGCATAGAAATTGGCTCGCCCGATGTATGGAGCCATCAGTTTAAATTCAAGCCCGATTCCGCCGGCCCCGGTACTGTACAAGTACGCGTAATAGACAGCGTGCTGTACGACGGCACAGACCAAAAGACAGTAACCTTCAGTAACTGAAGGAACGGTGGCGGTGGGCCGATACGACGCTAGGAAGGCCGTTCTAATTAACGGGCGCTACGCAAACGGTTGCGTAAAGGATTCTTTGAAGGGGCGGGAGCGGCTTGCCTGACGCGCTCTTGCTTTGCAGGAGCTGGTGCTGACGCAGCAGCCTTAGGCAGCTTAACTTGGCCAAAGACCATTTTACCTGCAACGGTTTGGTGCATACGCGTAACGCTAACCGGCACTTCGCGGCCAACAAAGCGGGCGCCGCCTTCAATGACAATCATAGTGCCGTCGTCCAGGTAGCCTACGCCCTGGTCGCGGTTACTGCCTTTTTGGATAATCTTAATGGTCAATGTTTCGCCGGGCAGCGTAATAGGCCGCAGCGAATGCGACAGCTCGTTAATATTAAGCACTTTTACGCCTTCTACGGCCGCTACTTTAGCTAAATTATAGTCAGTGGTGTATAGCTGCGCTCTTAGTTTCTTAGCCAGCAGTACGAGCTTGTCGTCGGTTGCCAGGGCACTATCAAATACGGTGCGGTCTACGGTTACACGCGTGGGTGCAGTGTCTTGCAGCTGATGGGCAATGTCCAGGCCGTAGCGGGCACGCTCGCGTTTGTGCGAATCGTTGCCGTCGGCCAGCATTTGCAGTTCGTTAATAATAAACTGTGGTATTACCAGGTCGCTAATCATAAAGCCGGTGCGTACGATCTCTGTTACACGGCCGTCTATAAGGGTGCAGCTGTCCAGGACAACCTTATTCTGCTTGGAAAATAGCTTAAAACTAAAGTCGCCGCCCGGCCTAAACACTGCATAGGCGATGCCGCCTAAAAGCAAAAGCTGTATTACGTCTAACATTGACTTATCATTATACATTAGTCCAAAAATTGATTGAGTGCGGTTTTAATATCGGGGACACCATGCAAAAAGCTGGTCTTTTTGCCGCCGCGCTCCAGTGGGCCGATTGCGGCATCAAAACCCAGTTTTTTGGCTTCGGCTACGCGTTTGTCTATATGCGGCACGTGGCGCAGTTCGCCGCTGAGGCCTAGCTCGCCAAACACCACGGCATTGGCCTTAAGTTGCAAGCCTTTAGCAGCCGAACCTATGGCCATACACACGGCCAGGTCTGCTGCGGGTTCAGTAATCTTCATACCGCCTACGATATTAATATAAATGTCTTGGTCGGCAAGCGATAGTTTTGTGCGCCGCTCCAACATCGCCACCAACAAGTTAATACGGTTAAGGTCTATGCCGCTGGCTGCCCGTTTGGGATAGCCATAGGAAGTTTTGTTTACCAATGCCTGCACTTCCACTAACAACGGGCGCGTGCCTTCCATAGTGGCCAGCACAATGGATCCGTCGCTGATCTGCCGCTCGGCAAGCAAGGCCGCGGACGGGTTTGTAACCGCCTTTAGGCCTTGCTCGTCCATTTCGAAGATTCCGGCCTCGGTTGTGGGACCGAAGCGGTTTTTAGTGGCGCGCAAGATTTTAAAACCACCGTAACGGTCGCCTTCCAGCTGCAGCACGACATCTACTACGTGTTCCAGTACCTTTGGCCCGGCAATCATACCCTCTTTGGTTACGTGCCCTACCAGCATAACGGCGGTGCCGGATTGCTTGGCCGCGTTTATAAGCAAGTGCGCACTGTTGGTGATTTGTCCTACGCTGCCGGCTGCCGAGGCCACCAGGCTGGTGGCAATGGTCTGAATAGAGTCAACGACCACAAAATCGTATGTTTTATCGGCAATGGTAGCCGCAATGTCGTCTGCGCTGTTTGTCGTTGCCAGCTGCAGTGTTTTGGTGGTCGCTCCTAAGCGCTCGGCCCGCAGGCCAATCTGATGCCCGGATTCCTCGCCGCTGACATATAGCACTTTGTACTTTTTAGCGATAGTGTTTGCCAGTTGCAGCAGAAGGGTGCTTTTACCAATGCCCGGTTGCCCGGCAATGAGGTTAACGCTGCCTTGCACAATACCGCCGCCCAGTACGCTGTCTACGTCGGGCATGCCGGTATTAAGGCGTTTTTGGTCTTTGGTAATGAGGCCGCCGATGGCCGATGTTTCCAGCTTGCGGCCGCTGCTCACTCCGGCAACGCTGCCGCCGCTGCGGGCCAGCACTACCTCTTCTTGCAGCGTATTCCAGGCACCGCATTGCGGGCACTTGCCTGCCCAACTTAAACTAACTTCCCCGCAATTAGTACAAACGTACCGTACTTTATCCCTCGCCATAGTGCTCCTTATTGTACAGTATCTATCTGGCTGTCTAGGGCTTTTTGGAGTTCTTGTTCCTGGACAGCTATGGCGTTGCGCGCATCAAGGACGTTGTTAAATTCGTTTATCACGCGGTTGGTTTCGCTGACCTCGGCGCGGTAACCATTAACCAAATCGTTAAAGCCGGGCACTGCCTGGTTGTACTCTGCAATCCGGTTTTGATCTAACAGCGCGTCCAGCTGGTTGCGCTGGGCGGTCAGCTGGGCTTCGCGCCTTTTTAGGCTGGCTTTGTGAGTTTCTATTTGATCCTTAAGGCTGTCAAGCTGCGCATCGTAGGCCGCAATCTGTGTGCGCCGCTTTGTAAACTCTGCCTGGTACTGTTCGTAGAAGGCTATTATCTTGGTGCGATCGGTAAAATACTGTTTGTAATACGTCTCCAGGTCGGGCGGCAGCGTATGTACCTGGGTGCCGAATATAGAGTGCATTTCGTTTACTAATTGCCCTGGTTCGGTCTTTTTGTATGTTTCCATTTGATCCAGGATAAACGGATCTTTCAGCTGCTCGTAGTATGCCTGTAATAAGGCATCCACGCGCTGCTTTTCGGCCGCGGACAAACGGTCGTAGGCTTGGTGCAGCATTTCGTGGGCGGCGGTTACTTCCTCTACGCCGTTTAATCTGGCATCGGTAACATCGTACAAATAAATGCCGCGCCGGTCGCCTTTATAGCAGCCAAGCGTGGCCACCTGGTCTATACCGTCTGTACAGTGCTGGTTGAACAGCTTTTTCTCTGCCAGTACGGGTTTGTTTACGAAAAACAGCCGTTCGGCAATGGGCGTCATGGTTGTTTCTGCGGCAAGGGTTTGTATAGCGGCCGGCGGCTGGTAGCCCCGAAGCGCCAGGTAATCCAAAATATTATTGCGTTTGGCGAACAGTACGCCGCCGCCGGCTAATAGGCACACAAGCACAAGTAACGGCGCAAGGCGGCGCATCAGACTCATACCTTAATAATACTAGATTACTCGGTAATTGTTGTGTAGGTTAGTTTGCCGTCTTTGGCGCTGACGTTTATGATATCGCCCTTGTGGTAGGTCTCGGCCAGCAAAGCTTCCGCAACGTGGTCCTCTAGTTCGTCCTGAATCAGGCGGCGCAGCGGACGCACACCGTTTTTGGAATCGTAACCTTTATCCAGCAGGAACTGCTTGGCGCCGGTTGTCAGCTTAATGCCCAGGCCGTGCTTGCGCAGGCGCTGCGACAGTTCGTCTACTTGCAGGTCAATAATGTGGTAAATATTCTTTTTCGTTAATGCATGGAATACGATAGTTTTATCTATACGGTTTAAGAATTCAGGACGCATGGTCTTTTTAAGGTCGTCCAGTACCTTGTCTTTGTTGCGCTCGTGCAGGGCTTCCAGGTCCTTGAGGTCCTCCTGGCGGTCAGCCTGAAAGCCCAGGGATGCTTCGCGCTGCAGCTTCTCTGCACCAATGTTGGAGGTCATGATGATAATGGTGTTGGTAAAGTCAATCTTGCGTCCCTTGGCGTCGGTAAGCGTACCGTCTTCCAGGATTTGCAACAGCATATTGAAGCTGTCCGGGTGAGCCTTTTCTATTTCGTCAAACAGCACCAGACTGTATGGGCGGCGGCGGATTTTGTCTGTGAGCTGGCCACCATCGTCGTATCCGACATAGCCGGCGGGGGCACCGACTAGCCGGGCGACGTTATGATGCTCTCTGAACTCGCTCATATCTATCTTTACGAGCGCTTCGTCAGAGCCAAAAAATTCACGCGCCAAAACTCGGGCAAGTTCGGTCTTTCCGACACCGGTCGGGCCAAGGAAGATAAACGATCCAATGGGGCGCTTAGACGACCCTATACCGGAGCGGCTGCGGCGTACGGCGCGAGCTACAGCCTCTACCGCTTCGGTTTGACCAACAATGTGTTTTGCAATGTTCTTTTCCAGGTTAAGCAAGTACTTTGCTTCGGAACGGATAACCTTTTTAACGGGCACACCGGTAATGCGGGCTACGACCTCGGCTACATCATCGCTTTTTAGGGCAATGCGCTTTACGTCTTTGTCGGAAGCCTGGTGCTTGGCAAGTTCTTCGTTAATCTGGGAGGCGCGGGTCTTGTATTCTGCTGCCTTTTGGTAATCTTCGTTATCTACGGCGTCGTCAATGCGCGTACTCACCAGCTTGAGCTCTTTCTGCAAGCGGCGCACTTCGGGCGACGTCTTGCCTTTGCTAACGCGCAAATGGGCTGCAGTTTCGTCTAACAGGTCAATGGCTTTGTCGGGCATGTAGCGGTCGTTAATGTAGCGTGCTGCTAAGCCAACGATATCTTCTAATACTTCGTCGTCTACGGTTACGCCGTGGAATTGTTCGTAGTGCTTGCGCAGGCCCTTCAGAATAGACAGGGTTTCGGGGACGGTGGCCTCAGGCACTTGCACGGGCTGGAAGCGGCGCTCCAGTGCGGCATCTTTTTCGATGTGCTTGGTGTATTCGGCAGTGGTGGTTGCACCGATCAGCTGAATTTTACCGCGGGCTAATGCCGGCTTTAATATGTTGCCCGCATCCATAGCGCCTTCTGCGGCGCCGGCACCTACAATAAGGTGCAGCTCGTCTATAAATACAATGGTCTTATTGTCGCCGCTTAGTTCGGACATCACTTTTTTAAGGCGCTCTTCGAACTCGCCGCGGTACTTGGTGCCCGCGATCATACCGGCCAGGTCAAGCATAACAATACGCTTGTCCAGCAGGCTGTCAGGCACGTCCTCAGAGACAATGCGCTGGGCCAGGCCTTCTACGATTGCGGTCTTACCAACGCCCGGTTCGCCAATAAGCACCGGATTGTTTTTGGTGCGGCGGTTAAGAATGGTAATGACGCGGCGGATTTGTGCTTCGCGCCCGACTACCGGGTCGAGTTTGCCGTTGCGCGCTTCGGCCGTCATGTCCGTGCCAAAGAAATCCAGGGCTGTTTTACGGCCTTTATTGCGGCCGCCGCTGCGGGGACGGACATCGTTTGCGTTCAGGCTGTCTTCGTCGTCGTATTGCTGGCGGTTTAAGAATTGCTCAAGTTCGGTTGTCAGCGAGTCTACGTCCACGTTCATAGTGCGCAGCAGCGAAGTCGCGCGGGCGTTCTTTTGGCTGAGCAGTGCTTCTAGGATGTGTTCAGTGCCGCAGAATTCCTGGTTGTATTCCTGGGCTGTGTCGTAGGCCATTTTAAGCGTCAGCTTGGCGGTTTCGCTCAAGCCCTTGGCGCCGGCGTGTACGACCAGTGTTTTAGGAGTCAAATTAAGCGCAATGCGCGCACGGTCAAGCGTTACGCCTGCGCCTTCCAGAATTTTGGCGCCCATTGACGTTTCCTGAGCCAAAATACCTAACAGCAAATGCTCGGTGCCAACGTAGGCACTGCCAAAGCTGCGGGCAATGGCGTCTGCATGCTTTAGGCTTTCTAACGCATTGTTCGTTAGGTGATTTAAAAAGTCTTGGAAATCTGCACTATTTGGAGTCATAAATCTATGATAATTAATTAGCACTCAGCAGTCAAGAGTGCTAATACACCAAGTTTTAGCTCTGCGGCAATTCTGCAGTTTAGGGTTCCTTATACAGGGACCCAGTTGCCGTCTTTATATAACAATAGGTTGGTTGCCAACACCGCGTCCCCTATATACGACTGCCGGGCGGGAACTTTAGTCGCCAGCCAGAGCGGCCGCTCTACTGCCATAAGCGGCTTGCCGCTAGGAAGCACCCGGAAACCTGCCGCTCTGCGGCCAACCCGTATTCTTACATCAGGAGCAGCCACCCCATACTCATCATCATGAAAATGCTTTACGTTATAAACGGTAAAGTTTTCGTCCGCCTCATCGGCAGTAGCCGTAATTACTTTGCCCCGGTACCCCCTGACGCCCTGCTTATGCGCGATTAATCCCGCCATATAGAGCGAGACGGGTACAGTATTAACCTCTAAGTCGGCATTGCCGTTAAACCGTGCGTACAAACTCGAAAAACTAAAGGTACTGGAGTAGCCGTCTAGTTGATGATCAAGGATCCTGTCGGCTATCGGCCAAAAATCAGCCTCTCGCAACGTATTTATCCTTCGCCGTGTTTTTCGATGGCTTCCAGCAAGCTGTTTTCGAGTTCGCTCTTCTTCTTAAGCTTAGGTACTGCCGGTTTGCTGCCATTGCCATTTGTAGTAGGCGCCTTAGGTTCAGCGGGCGCAGTCGGAGCCGGCACGCCGGCCTTTTCGGCTTCTATGTCCAGCTCGTAGCCGGTTAGTTTGCTGGCCAGGCGTACGTTTTGTCCGCCGCGGCCAATAGCAATACTCAGTTGATCTTCGGGAACAATAACTTTGGCTTTTTTGGCTTCCTCGTCAATTTCTACCTTGCTTACCTTAGTAGGACTGAGAGCCTCGCTAATGTATTCCTTGGCATCTTCTTTCCAGACAATAATGTCAATCTTCTCTTGTTCGCCAACTTCACTCATTACGGCGTTCACGCGCGTGCCATGGCCGCCTACAAAAGTGCCGACCGGGTCAACGCCGGGAACTGTACTGTGTACTGCAAGCTTGGTGCGTACGCCGGCTTCGCGGGCCATGCCCTTGATTTCTACGGCACCGCTTTCCATTTCGGGCACTTCAGCCCTAAACAGCCATTCGATAAACTGCGTGCAACCGCGGGATACAACCAGCTGCGGACCGCGCAAGCCGCGCTCGACATCTTTTAGGTATACCTTTAGGCGCTGGCCGGGGTAGTAACGTTCGCCCTGGATTTGCTCGCTTCGGGGCATAATACCCTGCGCTTTACCAAGGTCCACGCGTACGATGTTGCCTTCTACACGGGCAACTAAGGCATTAATAACCGTGCCGATTTTGTCTTCGTATTCGGTCATTACAATCTCGCGCTCGGCTTCGCGCAGACGCTGCAGAATAACCTGCTTGGCGGTTTGGGCGGCAACACGTCCAAAATCGTTTACTTTTTCGTGCACTTCAACAAGATCGCCCAATTTGGCGTTCTTCTGCATGGCGCCGGCGTCTTTAAGGCTGATTTCGTAGGCTGGGCTTTCTACGTCGTCTACGACTTCTTTCATAACGTAGGCATCTACGTCGCCAGTGTTTAGGTTCATGGTTACGCGTACTTCTTGCTCGCGCTCGCCGTAGTCGCGGCGGTAGGCGGCGGCCAGCGCTTGCTCTACAACCTCTTTAACGGTGTCTTCGGGTAAGTTTTTTTCTTCGGAAATAGCCTTGATGGCTGCTGCCAGTTGTCGGAAGTCAAATTCCATTTTAATTCTCCTTTTTCAGAGGTTTTATACGAAAAAAGCCGACCGCTGCGGCCGACTGATCATACGTAGTATATCAAGCATGCACTAAAGCGTCAATCTAGCATTCCCCTATTCTATCCCCGAACAATTGCCGGCGCAGGGCTGCTCCTTCCAGCGTTTGTCTGCTATAGACATCTGTTGCTGTCGTCGGCAGCGGGTTTGCGCTGTAGTACTCCGACGGAGACACAGACGGTGCAAAAACCACGCCTACGGCGTACTGGTCTGTGTCGGTTAAAGCAACTTGTACCCGGTGCACGCCCTTAGTGCCGCGTTGGGCCGTACGCGTCAGTGCGGCTACACCAATACTAGTGCCCTCCTCAGATGGGGTGGTTCGAAAGAACGCGACACCTTCCTCCGCACCCGGAACGTCCGGAAATGTAAGTACACGGTAACGGGTTTCGGTGTTATCAGGAACCGAATAATCAACATTCGGGTCAGTAACCAGCAGTACTCCTAGAGCTTGTATGGTTGTGGGGTCGGGCGCTTTTACCTTTGCTTCCGGCGGGCCGCAAGCGATCCAATTATCAGGAGCTTTAGGCGCGATAGAGATGTAGGCAGCCTGCTCCATAGGTATGGGTGCCTCGGCCTGACTGGAAGCCAGCGTAAGACCTGCCGTTAGCGTAAGGGCGGTGACAAGTCCCGTTCTGGTTGTCCGTCTCATTACTATAATAATATCTTAATGTGGCAACTTTTGGAATTTAGTGGTGTTATAGTTAGCCCGTCTTAAAACACCTTACGTGATAAAATATCTGAATGACGAAGAAGGTAGCACGACTATTTAACAGCTTTAAACCCGAACACTACACGCTGTTTTTGGATCCGGACCGGGACTCCAAAAAGATTACGGGTACCGTAACCATTGCCGGTCTTAAAAAGGGGCGCCCAAGCCAGCGGCTGACATTCCACCAAAACGGACTCACCGTGACCAAAGCTACTATTACCCGGCACGAAAAAAAAGGCGACCAGGCTTTTGAAGTCAGCCGCATTAACCACCAGCGCAGTCTGGACGAAGTGCGCCTGCACACGGACGCCATGCTATACGGCGGCAGTTACAGCGTTACCATGGAATTTACAGGCACAATAAACGACGGCGAAATGCACGGCGTGTACCCTTGTAACTACGAACTGGACGGCGAACACCGCGCTTTAATAGGCACACAGTTCGAAAGCCACCACGCCCGCGAAGCTTTTCCGTGCATAGACGAGCCGGAGGCAAAAGCTACCTTTGACCTCACGCTTGCCAGTCCTATCGGCGAAGAAGTGCTGAGCAATACCCCCGTTAAAACGCAAACCGAAAAAGACGGCAGACTACACAGTACCTTTGAAACCACCCCGCGCATGAGCACGTATCTGCTGGCGTTTGTATACGGCGACATGCAGTCGCGCGAGACTAAAACCAAAGACGGCGTGTTAGTGCGCGTCTGGTCTACAAAGGTCCACTCGCCTGAATCGCTGGACTTTGCCCTGGACGTTACCAAGCGCGGCATAGAATTCTTTGACGATTATTACGGCGTTCCGTATCCTCTGGCCAAATGCGATATGGTTGCCCTGCCTGACTTTTCGTCCGGTGCCATGGAAAACTGGGGCCTTATTACCTTTAGGGAGTCAGTGCTCATTGCCGAGCCTAAAACCATATCGCAGAGCAGCAAAGAATACGTTGCACTGGTTGTTTGCCATGAACTGTCGCACCAGTGGTTTGGCAACCTGGTTACCATGAAGTGGTGGGACGACCTGTGGCTTAACGAAAGCTTTGCCAATGTTATGGAGTACGTAGGACCCGACGCGTTATTCCCCGAATGGCATGTGTTTGACATGTTTGCAGGCAACGAAGGTCTCAGCGCGTTTAGGCGCGATGCCATCCCCAGCGTGCAGCCCATACGCATAGAAGTGCACCACCCCGACCAAATCAGCACCATTTTTGATCCTTCTATTGTGTACGCCAAAGGCGGCCGCCTTATTAATATGCTGCGTAACTACCTGGGCGACGACGTGTTCAGAAAAGGCCTTAAGGCCTACTTTACCAAGCATGCGTACGGCAATACGACGCGGGACGACCTGTGGGCCGCACTTAGCGAAGCCAGCGGCAAAGACGTGGGCAGTTTTATGAACCCATGGCTGGAGCAGCCAAACTTCCCTGTCGTGCATGTGGATCAAAACGGCAAAGACTTAAGCGTTACGCAATCGCATTTTGTACTGGACCCCGCTAAGGTCGACGCAAAGCGCCTCTGGCCGGTGCCATTGCTGTGCGATACCCCGGAAGTGCCCGCCCTGCTGGAAGCTAAAAGCACCACGTCTGTTTTGCCCGGTACCGCCTACGTGCGGCTTAACCAAGGCGCGCTGGGACACTACATAGTGGACTACGCAAACACTCCGCACCTGAACGCCATTGCCAAGCAGGCAGAGGATAAATCGTTAAGCGTTGCCGAGCGGCTTATGCTCCTGAGTGACAGCTCGCTCATGGCACGGGGCGCCATGCTGTCGTTTGCAGCTACCTTAGAACTGCTGCAACACTATACCGACGAAGACAGCGAACCCGTATGGGACATCATGTCGCTTATTTTAGGCGATGCCCGCCGCTTTATAGATGCCGAACCAAAGCTGGAACCGGCCATAAAGGCCCAGATACGCACGCTTATTCAGACCGAGTACGGCCGCTTAGGCTGGAAGGAACAGCCCAAAGAGTCCAGCCAGGATACCAAACTGCGGGCAACCATTTTGGGACTGGGCGTGTACGCCGAACACCCGGATATTACCAAAGAAGCACTCGCGCTATTCGAGGCCTACAAAAAAGACGAGCAAGCTGTATCCGGCGAGCTGCGCGGTATTGTATTTGCGGCCGCCATCCGCAATCAAGTGCAGGGCGCGTTTGAGTACCTGCTGCAGCTGGAGGAATCCACACAGAACCCCGAACTTAAAAACGACGCCCGCGGCGCCCTTACCGTTACCCGGTCGTCAGAACAAGCCCAAGTACTGCTGGGCCGCCTTAAGGACAGCAAAAAGGTACGCCCGCAAGACGTAGACCACTGGTTGGTGCTTATTATGCGCAACCGCTACACGCAGCAAGAAGCATGGGACTGGCTGCGTAACAACTGGGACTGGATTGAACAGATGTTTAAGGCGGATAAATCCTACGATTACTTCCCCCGCTACGCTGCCAGCGCGCTGAACACCCGCAAACGGCTGCAAGAATATAAAGAGTTCTTCGAACCGTTACAAGATCAGATCTCGCTGCAACGCAACATTGTTATGGGTATAGAAGAACTAGAGACCCGCGTAACCTGGATAGAACGCGATCTCGAAGCAGTTAAAAAACAATACGCGATCTGACACTACAGCTCTGTAATAAAGGCGGTAACTTCAAAGTCCGGGCCGGATACTTCTATGGCTGCCAGCTGGTATTCGCCGGGCCAGTTGTTGACTGCCGCCCATGAATCGGCAGCGCGGGCCATTTGGCGGAGTTTTGCAGGCGTAATGTACTCTATGCCGCCGCCCTGCCGGACAGATTCGCGGTATTTAACCTCGCATATATACACGGCATTCTGATACAACGCCACGATGTCTACCTCGCACCACTTGGTGCGCCAGTTTTGTTCTATTATTTTGTATCCTTGGGATCGTAAATGGTCGGCGGCGGCTTTTTCGGCTAGGCGGCCGGTAGTAAAAGTACTCATGCGGCGTACAGTTGTATGGGTTTAAAGCTGCGGCGGTGCAGGTCGCACACGCCTAATGTCTTGAGCGCAGCTGCATGTGCGGCGGTACCGTAACCTACATGCTTTTCAAAGGCATAGCCTGGGTAGGTGGCTGCGGCATCTGCCATAAACTTGTCGCGGGCTACTTTGGCAATAATGCTGGCAGCGCTGACGGCGGGCACCAGATTATCCGCGCCAATGAGCGCCCTGGCGAGCGGGTTGCCGGCAAAAAAGTTATAGTTGCCGTCCACTATAAGTTCTGTGTAGCTTTGGGTAATACAGGCTACCGCCCGCTCCATGGCCAGCCGCACCGCTCCGGTCAGACCTACTTCGTCTAGTTCTGCCGGTGTCACCCAGCCTAAACCGTAGCCTAAGGCTGACACCCTGATTTCTGCGTCCAGCATCTCGCGCTGTTTTTTGCTGAGCTTTTTAGAATCTTTAAGCCCGGCGATCGGCGTGCCAAGCAGCACTGCTCCAGCCACCAACGGCCCGGCCCAGCACCCCCTGCCAACCTCGTCTACCCCCACAATCATAGGGCTAGTGTACCACGCGCTTGCCAAGAAAACGCGCGTTCGTATATTGTATAGCTATGCGCATGCCATCTATGGAAGCCCTAGTAACCCGCGCTCTCCCCCTCGCAGTAGTGACAGCCCTTGGCGCAGGTGCCATGGCCGGCTGCGGCGGCGACGGCGAATCTGCTCCGCCGCCGGAACCCGTCGCAACCCGCACGGACGCCGGACCCACCGGCTGCGTTTTAGTTGCCGAACGGAGCAGCAATCAAATCAATATCCATGCCGAGGTAGAGGGCGCAGTACCCAACGGTACCAAGCTTGCTCTTGAAGCCGTCTATTCGGGCAGACCAAAATATACGGATAAACAAACGGTAAGCGCAGCCACGACCGTCGGCTTCCCTAAGACACATAACGGCAACGAGCTGTGGATCGTTAAAGGCAAGCTGGACGAGCCCGGCAAGGGCAATAACCAGCTTTGCGAATCTGCGGTCGTTAACCCTTAGGCGTCTTCGTGCTTTGCGAGGGCGGCAGCTACTTTAGCTTCGCGCTTTGCGTCTTCGGCGGCTTTTTTGGCAGCTTCAGCTTCGGCGGCAGCGGCTTTTTCTTCGGCCAGCTTGGCTTCTTCTTCCTCTGCCTTGGTGTCTTTAATGGCGTTAACGGCATGGCGGTCAAAGTCTACGCCTGTAAGACGGGCAGACTTGCCGGTACGGTTGCGCATGTAGGTAAGGTAGTTGCGGCGGACTTTGCTGCGCTTGGTAACTTCAACTTTAAGTACAAGCGGGCTGTGCAGTAAAAAGCTTTTTTCTACACCAATACCGCTGGCAATGCGGCGCACGGTAATGCGGCTGGTGTGGCTATTCTTGCGGTCACAGCGGATAACCATACCCTGGAAAATCTGCACGCGTTCCTTGTTGCCTTCGCGGATCTTCTGGTGCACTTTAACGGTGTCGCCGCTTTTAACGTCAACGACCGCGCTCTTTTTAAACTTGGCTTCTACTTGTTGGATTACAGATTGCATATTTAATACACCTTACACTTCTATCGCTTTCAAAACACTATAGCATATCTGTTGGGAAATTCAAAGTCGCCCTTGCGTCCGGAATCATGGCCTGCCGGCTATTATCATATTCACTCATAGTCGGATAACTATAAACTAATTATTTGCTTAAAACAATAGTGGTATGGCTAGGCGACGCGGCGCTTGAGTTTACGGCGTTCGCGTTCCGAAAGGCCGCCCCATATACCTTGCTTTTCATCGTGCGCAAGGGCGTACTCTAAACATTCGACTTTTACGTCGCAGCGACCGCAAATACGTTTAGCCTCCCGCGTGCTGCCGCCTTTTTCCGGCCAAAAGGCTTCGGGATCGGTCTGGGCGCACAGTGCACGATCTTGCCACACTGAATCACCATCCAGCAAATCCGCCGCCACGACCGTGCAGCCCGTCTCAAGGGCTATGTCGGCAAGCGCCTGGGTGCGGGCCCGAATACGCAGTTCCGCCGCCTGGTCAGGGCTGCCCACCTGCCGGACCATCTCGCCGCCGCCCACGGCACTCCCCAGCATGCTTGGTGTCAGTTCCGGTTGCAGCGGTTGCCGTAACATTACATATAGCTATACAACTAAGCATGTTGCCATACAACCGCACGCCGGTAAACTACCTCTGTATAACGTGAGCAAAATCACATAGATTATGTAACAACGCGGTACACTTCTTCGAGTGTGGTAATACCCTGAACAGCCTTAAGCACGCCGTCCTGGACCATGGTTAGCATGCCGTCTTCTACGGCTCTTTGCTGCAGCATGTCGGTGTTTATCTGGTTGGGCGGCAAACGCAGCAGCTGCTGAATGCCAGGAGTCATTTGCAATTGCTCACGAATAGGCAGCTGGCCGCGGTAACCAAACGGATTTTCGGCAGAACTGCCGGGCTTATACAGTGTAATAGTGTTAACGTCAGGCCGCTCTACGCCCTTTGGCATTGTGTCTATAACAGCCTGCAGCTGCGCTTTAAGCCCGTCGTCAGGCTGGTACGGCTGCTTGGTGGCATCGTCCAGGCGGCGCACCAGGCGCTGCGCCATAATAAGGTGAATAGCCGAGGCAAACAGCGGGTTGACACCAATAAAGTCAATCATACGGGTTAATGCGGCGGCGGCAGACGAGGCGTGGAAGGTACTCAGCACCAAGTGACCGGTTAAGGCCGCCTGCAACGCCGTTTTGGCGGTGTCTTGATCTCTAATTTCGCCAACCATTACAATGTCGGGGTCAAGGCGCAGTACCGCCCGCAGCTTTTCGGCAAAGCCGGTGGCATTTACATCGCCATGTACCGGTATTTGTACGACGCCGCGCAAAAAGTATTCTATAGGATCTTCCAGGGTAATGATCTTGCGCTCGTCGTTATTTAAGGTAGTAAGCAACGAGTACAGCGTGGTGGTTTTACCGGAGCCGGTAGGACCGACGACCAGTACCAAGCCGGTGGGGTGCTGAATGACATCGTTTACCACGTCGCGTTCGCGCGGACTAAGGCTTAGCTTGTCCAGGTTTAATAGTTCGAGTTCCAGGGTAAACAAACGCATTACAACGTCTGTGCCATATGCGGCCGGTACGGTTTCTACACGCAAGTTAACGGTTACTTCCTCGCCGGTGGCCATACGGAACTGACGGTTAATGTGGCCTGTCTGGGCATCCGGGGCATCCGTAGATACATTAGCGGCAGAAGCAATGGCCGATAACACCTGGTGATACTGTTCGCGGGCGATGCTTGCAATAACATGCAGCACGCCGTCTACTCTAAACCGCACCCGTACGGCGTCTTCTTGGTTTTCAAGGTGGATGTCAGATGCCTTAAGCTGGTAGGCCTGCTGCACCAGGTAGGCCAAAATGTCGTCGGCACGGACTTGCGCCAGGGTTTGAGAAATCTTTTCAAGCGCCGCCGTGTCGTCGTGCTTGCCTATATTAATGTCTTCGTAGGTAACTTGCTTGGGCGGATCGTACAAGCGCATGTATTCGCGGTAGCCGGCATCCGAAATAAGCGCGGTGGTTACGCGCATGTCTGTAAAGCGCCGTTCCAGCTCGTGCACTACCTGCTGCGAGGTGGTATTGGTTATACCGAACAGCGCGCTGCCTTTAACGACCGTGAGCGGAATAACACGCATGCTGTACAGCTCGGCATTCGTAAGCATGTCTTTGTACAGTGGCTTTTCGGCCATGCGTGAGGTATCTATATACGCAAGGCCCAATATGCGAGCACGCCGTTGAGTAGCGACTTCTTCATCGCGTCTGAAATCCTGGCTCATAACAATAGCAGTATAGCATGAGCATGACGGCCGGTCTGTTACAATAAGCACAAGTATTATGCGGGATATTGTATTAGTTGCTCATAACGTGCGGAGTACGCACAATGTCGGGTCCTTACTGCGGACAGCAGAAGGCTTGGGCGTAAGCAAGGTTATTTTAAGCGGCTATACGCCGCATCCCCAGCACGCCAATGACCGCCGCCTGCCGCACGAAGCAGCTAAAATAGCCAAGCAGCTGGACAAAACCGCCCTGGGCGCACAAAACATGCTTACGTGGGAGCACCATGCCGACGTGCTGCCGGTACTGGCCAAACTGAAGAAAGACGGTTACTTAATTGCTGCCGTAGAGCAAGCCGATGATGCCAAACTGCTGCCCAGCTACCACCCGCCCCAAAAGATTGTGCTTGTTGTCGGCCGCGAGGTAGAGGGTATAGAGGCGGAAGTACTGGACGCCTGCGATATGACACTGGAAATCCCCATGTACGGTAAAAAAGAGTCTTTTAATGTAGTGCAGGCTGCAGCTATGGCCTTGTACCACTGCCGATTCTTGTAACAGTGGCGAATGCCGCTCATTTGTGGTACAATATATGCTTATTAACGCGGCATGAGGCATATGGGCAGATTTGAACAAGGAACCGGTTTAGCGCTCGCAACAACATTATTTGTGGCCGGCTGTAACGGCCCGGAACGGCTAAAGGAAAATGTCGACACCGGCATTTACGGTACGCCTAATGTCGCGGCTACTTCAGAAATTCCAGCTATAGACCCTCCTAACGGCTGCCCGCCGCTGGAAAGTTTTAGAGTACTGGGTCCGTCTACCCTAGGCGGTACTTACGAACCGCCCAAAGTACAGGGCGGCGGCGACAAAGAAGGTCCCGACCCTAACAGCTACCCGCCCGGTACACCCATGGAGGCTAAAAACCTGGGCCACTGTGTCCTGATACAAGGAGCGTGGCTGGACAGTCCTGCCGACGTCAAGAGCGGTGAAACATTTGTAATCAGCTGCATATACGACAATCCCGCCGAGGACCTGCCGCCGCAATTAGTGATTGGCACGTTAAATGACGACGGCGGTATAGCTGAGGCCGGATTCGTTAAAGTAACCGGCGAGGCAGCAAAGGATATTACAGATTATAAGCCTCATTGGCTGTCATATTGTGTCTTCCCTGACGCTAACATCCCCGAAGTGTATCCGCCGGTTTATCCGGACCAAAATGACCGCCCGGAGACAACACCGCCGGCAGGCGGCTAGTCCCGCTCATATGCTACACTGTAGCTAAGATGGTTCTGGCAACCAAAACAAAACGATCCCCCAAGTCACATAAACAGCGCAAAGGGCCGCATCACGGCCAAAAGGATGAGCGCTATTTAAAGGCATATTGGCCCTATCTGCCGCTGGTAGCTATTGTCGGCATCGGCCTTATATTCAGCAACCTGTGGGGTGTTATCGGGACCAACGTACTGGGCTATGCCACAGATACATCTATTTCCGGCCTGCTGCAATACACGAACAACGAACGCGCTGCCAACGGCTTAGGCGCTTTGGCGTTGCACAACACCCTGAATGCCGCCGCCCAAGCCAAAGCAAACGATATGGCCAGCCGCGACTATTGGTCGCATAACACCCCGGAAGGTAATCCGCCGTGGGTCTTCTTTGCCAACGCCGGCTACAGTTATGTGACGGCAGGTGAAAACCTGGCGTACGGCTTTGAAAGCAGCAGCACAACGGTTACCGCATGGATGAACAGTCCCGGGCACAAGGCAAATATACTCAATAACAGTTTTGTAGATGTCGGCTTTGGCATTGCCAATTCGGCCAATTACCAGGGTACCGGGCCGGAAACAATTGTGGTTGCCATGTACGGCAGCACCGTAGCCGGCGCCAGCGCACCCATTACTCCGCAGCCCACAGCCAAAGCACCCGCGCCGGCACCAGCCCCTGCTCCGGCACCCGTAGCTGCCACGCCGCCTCCGGCACCGGAACCAGCGCCCGTACCGGAACCGCCGGCCGCAGAAGAAAACGTGACCGAAACCGTACCAACGCCAACGCCTGCCGCGGCTCCGGTAACTGCCCGCAAAGTTGCGCGCGTCCAGCTTATATCTAACGGCGAAGCGCCCTGGAGTCTGTTTGCGGTGTCGGCCATTGCCACCATTAGTATTGCCATCTTCTTTTTACGGCACGGCCTGCTGTGGCACCGGGTACTGGTGCGCGGTGAAGCGTTTATACACAAACATCCGTTTTACGATGTCGCCCTGGTAAGCCTGGCAATGATTGGCTACATACTTACCCGCACGGATGGCATTATTCGGTAATTGCGGCAGCGCCCTGCAAGACTTTTAGTTGTGAGAATAGCGTAAGAGCCGCGGCAAAAGGGGTATCCTTTGCGGCGGCTTCGGTAAATGCCCGGCCCGCTTCCTCGATGTCTGACACCCCCATTATGCCGGCAGCCACGTCACGGCCTGTACGTGCGCTCAGCGGCACTGCTTGCAGGTAGTCGTGGGTTATAACCTGCATTGTATCTTGCATAGTACGGCCCTTTACATGCAGCAGCCCGTCGCCTTCGCCTACGCGCGGATCGACTTTTGCTTGAAAGGCACGGTGTTTTGTAGCAAACCTAAAGTCAAGGCAGTCACTGTCCTCTAGCGTCGAGGTGCGCAAGCCATAGGGACCAAGCAGCAGGCCGTTGTGTATATAATCGCCGCGGGTTGCGGCTTTTTGGGCATACATATCCACGGCCGCATAGGCGGCAAACCGGACCGGCTCAAGCCCCAGGTTACCTATGCTCACAACCGTTTTAGGACTTAAAATTCTACGCTGTACTTCCATGCGGCCATCGTGCAGCAAGGCGCTGCCGGCAGGCACAAGATGACGCGGGTCCCAACGCATAACCTCGCCGTCAAATACATCCCGAAGGTCTTCCATTACCCGCGCAAAACGGCTGGACCAAATTGTTACCACCCCTGTTTGCTCTGTCCACAGTAAGGACTCTGCCATGGTAACTGCTCCTACTGGATCTTAATATTCGACGTCCCCGCCAGTTCGCGCAGCTTGGCTATGCCCGCCTCTGCGGCGGTCATGCGCATAGGCAGCTTAATAATTTGCTTGTCGGCATCGGTACCAAGTACCAGCACAACCTCTGTATCGCCCTGGTGACCGTCTATGATCGTCTTTAAGGATAGTAACAACTGCTGGTTCTTGCTGTCGGGCAGGCGCACGTATATGCGCGGCTGGGCGCCGGCCTTAACGGCGGCAATCTTGGATTTAGCGGTTGTAACACTGGCGGCTGCCTTTTTGGCGCCGGGCAATTTAACTTTTTTGCCGGTCTCCTGGTAGGCAGTGGCTTGCTCTGCGGTAATTTCGCGGGCGTCGTCTACCATTACTTTTATTTCTTCGCCAATGTTGCCTTCGCGGTCTTTAGCGCTGGCTTTGCCGCGTACCAGCACCACACGGTCGCGTTCCCATAGCCCAATAGTTTGCTGGAAAGCGCTGGGGAACAATATAAGTTCCAGGTCGGCAGTTTGGTCTTCTAGTTTTACAAAGGCCATTTTGCTGCCGTTTTTGGTGGTTATTTCGCGTACGTCTACTATGGCGCCGCCTACGACTACGCTTTTGCCGTCGTGTAAGGGCTTTAGTTCTTTAATAGGCATGGTTTGTTCTGCCAGGTATTTAGAGAACATTGCCAGCGGGTGTTGGCTTAGGTACAGGCCCAGCAGTTCGCGTTCCCATAACAGCTGCTCGCGCTGGTTGTACGTAAGAGCGGCTTTCTCCAGGGTTAGCTGGGGCTTAGCAATCTCTATGGCGTCGCCGAACAGATCTACCTGGCCGCTGCTGGCTTCTTTTTGCAGCCGGTTGGCAAAGGCCAGCATAACATCCAGGTTGTGCAGCAGTACGGAACGGTCGCCAAAGCGATCGCAGGCACCGGCCTTAATTAAGCTTTCCAGAGCTTTACGGTTACAGACGCGCGGGGATACCTTGGCCAGAAAGTCGTCTATTGTTGCAAACCCGCCGCCGTTTTCTTTGCGGGCGCGCAGAATCTCTGCCACGGCACCGGTTCCCACGTTTTTAATGGCGTCCATGCCAAAGCGGATGGGTGCTTTGCGGTTATCCGGATTAGCCTTGTCGGGCACAACTGCAAACTCGTGGTACGATTCGTTAACGTCCGGCGGCAGTACGTCTATGCCCATTTTTTGGCATTCGCTGATCTCTATGCTCAAGCGGTCGGTGTCGTCGTAATCGCTGGTCATAAGCGCGGCCATAAAGGCTGAGGGGTAATGGGCTTTTAGGTAGGCGGTCCAGTACGAGGTCATGCCATAGCAAGCGGAGTGGGATTTGTTAAAACAGTAATCGGCAAACCCTAACAGGTCCTTCCAGAATTTTTCTATTACGGCTTTTGGCACGCCGTTTTTTACCGCGCCGTCTATAAACTTGACCTGCATTTTCTGCATAACGTCCAGCTTCTTTTTGCCGATGGCTTTACGCAATGTGTCGGCTTCGCCGCCGGTAAAGCCGCACACGTCCCGGCTAATCTGCATAACTTGCTCTTGGTAGACCAAAACGCCAAAGGTGCTTTCCAAGGCGCTCTTCATAAGCGGATGGGCATAACTAATCTGTTCCAGACCGTTCTTGCGCTTAATAAAGCTGTCGGTCAGCCCGGCAGACAACGGGCCCGGACGGTACAGGGCGCCCATGGCAATAACGTCGTTAAACTCGGTGGGTTTGAGTTCGCGCAAGTAGCGCTTCATGCCGCTGGATTCAAACTGGAACACGCCGGTGGTATCGCCGCGGCCTAACAGCGCGAATGTTTCCGGATCGTCCAGCGGTATGCTGCTAAGGCTGATATCCGCACCGTGTACTTTGCGGATAATACGCAGGGCGTTCTTAATAATAGTTAGGTTGCTGAGACCCAAAAAGTCCATTTTAAGCAGCCCCAGTTCCTCTATCTGGCCCATAGAAAACTGCGTGGCAACCACGCCCTTTTGGGCCATTTCGAGCGGCACGTACTGCACTAGTTCGCCCGGGGCAATTACAACGCCGCAGGCATGCACGCCGTGGCTGCGGATGGTGCCCTCTAGGGCTATGGCCAGGTCTATGACCTCTTTGGTGCCTTCGCTGCTTTCGTATTCGCGCTTTAGGTCCGGATCTTTCTCTATACTGACCTTTAACGGAATATGCCTGCCCTGCACCGGTGCCGGAATTAACTTGGCCAGACGGTCAGCATCGGCATAGGGCACTTGCAGCACCCGGGCAACATCACGTACCGCCGCGCGGGCGGCCATTTTGCCAAAGGTAACAATATTGCTTACTCTGTCGGCACCGTACTTTTCGGCACAGTACTGAATAACCTCGTCGCGGCGGTTATCCTGAATATCCACATCAATATCCGGCATGCTGATACGGTCCGGGTTCAGGAACCGCTCAAACAGCAACCCGTATGCCAGCGGGTCGAGATCGGTAATATGCAGGGTATAGGCAATAATTGACCCCGCCGCCGAACCGCGGCCCGGGCCAAAGATGATCCCTTGGTCTTTGCCCCAGTTAATAAAGTCCTGCACGATTAACATGTAACCGTTAAAGCCCATGCCGTCTATTACTTGCAGTTCGTACAAGGTGCGTTCCAGCACCTCTTTTGACAGCTCTTGCTTTACCTCGTCCTGGGTCATTTTGGCGGCCGCGTCGCGCGATTTGCCTAAGTAACATTCTGCCAGGCCCCGGAACACTAACTTGTCCAGGTAGGTCTTTTCTGTTTCGCCCTCGGGCACCGGGAACTTGGGGATGAGGATCTTGCCAAGTTCGAATTCAAAGTTGCACCTGTCGGCAATGAGGCGGGTGTTTCTGACTGCTTCGGGGCAATGATCCTTCCAGCGTGCAATAATCTCTGCCGGTTCGGTTACGTGCAGTTCAAAGTCGCTTAAGCTCATGCGCTTTTCGTCGCTCATGAACGACCCGGTTTGTACGCACAGTAAAATTTCGTGGGCTTGCTGGTCCTGGTGCTTTAAGTAGTGGGCGTCGCTGGTGACGACAGGCTGAATATCCAGTTCTTTGGCCAGTTTTAGCAGTTCGGTATTTACCTTTTCTTGCTCGATCCATTTGCTGGGGTGGTCCGGGTGGCCGTGATCCTGGACCTCTATGTAGTACCTATCCCCAAAAACCTTTTTGTACCACTTGGCAATCTCTACGGCTTTGTCGTACTGGCCTTGGCGGATGGCATCGCCGACCTCGCCGCCGATACAGCCGCTTAACACAATAAGACCTTCGTTGTGTTTCTCTAGCAAGTTGTGATCTATGCGGGGTTTGTAGTAAAAGCCCTCCAGGTTTGCAGTCGTGGAAAGCTGCATGAGGTTTTTATAGCCTGCCTCGTTCATGGCCAGCAAAATAAGGTGGTAGTACACTTTGTCTTTGCCGGCTTCTTTGTCGTAAATAGTGCGGGCCGCAACGTACGATTCCATACCTAAAATAGGTTTAATGCCCTCGGCAGTGGCAGCCTTGAAGAAGTCGATATTGCCGCTTAAGGTGCCGTGATCCGTTTGCGCAACAGCCACCATGCCTTGTTCTTTGACATACTCTACAAGAGCTGGAACTTTGGTTAACCCATCCAGCAGCGAGTATTGCGTGTGATTATGCAGGTGCACATAATCTGACGCCTGTAAGTTAGTGGTAGCCTGTTTGTCGGCCAAGGACCCTCCTCGTCTATATTCATTATAACGAAAAAGCGCCCGCTTGGCTGATGTGATTAGTACAGTCTCTTTATCATGTCCGGGTTTTGCACCATAAATTCGGTAAACCGGGTTGTCGCCCGGTGCAGCGGCCCGTTTACATCACTGCCAAACCTAAACCCCGCACTCTCACGGTCTAGTCCGGCAGCTACAGACACGAGCTCAATCATCTGTATATGCAGAAGATCTCTGATGGCGGTTGCATACTCGGACGGAATGGTTGTTTCGGTAAGCGCCAGCCATATGCCTGGTCTAAGCTCTTGTTTACGGTTTTCGGGCAGGGCTGCAATACTTGCAAGGTCATCTTCTGCGTCTTCCTTAAGCGCGCATATGGGAGACTTGATGGGGGCTTGCCGCAACCACATGCCGCATGCATATGCATAGGTGAACTCATTATCGGCAAGGTCCGGCTGTACACCTAGGCCTTGCCAGTCATGCGCCAGCACGCGTTGCCGGGAGTCCTCGATTATTTTTGTGCGTGCTGTGGTGATGTCAGTAATAGGCTCGGTGATAATTTCGGTGGCATCAAGCGTTGCTTCCTGGGATCCGCCCAGCAGGCCTAGACGCACTAACTCGTGGCGCACTACAGTGCCAAATGGAACCGAAAAGCCTTCTTCGGCCAGCTGCGGCACCGCCGCGTATATTTTGTCGTAAACTGCGGGTTCTCTTGCTGCCAACGGATGATCGGGGATGTCCTGACCGATAAAGCCATCCCTTCCCTGCTGCAAATCGCCAACGGCAAGGCTTGCAAGCATGGTAAATGTGAGCGCGTCTATGGGCCGCTCTGTACCGGTACGTTCAAGTTTATCTGCAAAATAATGGGCAAAATGCGTAATGTCCGGATCGGTCGTTTCGTCCGGCGGATACGCCCTGTAGCATTCAACTGCCGGGCCAAGCGGATACTTTTGGTTTATAAAGTCACTCATGACTGTTTAAGGATGCTGTAAGGTCAGGCGTTACTTCTGAACCTACTGCTGTTCCGGGTGGCCCATATACTGCACAATGTGTAAACCTGTTGGGTTAATAGTGCGTCCAATAAGCTCGGCAATTTGCCTGGGCGGAGGAGGTGTCCCTAAGCGGTGTGGCTGCACCTTGAGTGCCGTCCCTTCTTTATCCTGCCGCACAACTGCAACCCCCTCTACATATGGATTACCTTTGCCGGTAACGTCAGGATTAGTAAGGTAACCGCCCAAACCTTGTAAGGCTATCACGTCCATAGGCGGCTGAATTTCTATGCCGACCGTTTTAGGTCCGTCTTCGGAGCGATGCTCTGGTGAATAGTGAACTGTGTATTTCATCTGCAAATAGTAATACAAGGGGTGAAATTTGTATATTGGTTGAGCTTACGGGTGTACACGGAAGTTTGTGTAAGCATAAGCCCGGGTGCTAAGCTAAAGGCAATAACTTTATTGCATGAAACTACAACGTAATACACTTATCGCACTGGCCGCGGCGTTTGGTGTTGCGGGGGCCGGATATATATTGCTTACCCGGGCTGCGGGATTTTTTGCATCGGTAGATCCAGAGCTTGCGCAGCTAAGCAGCAACGCCAAGGTAGTATTTGACGGCAGTGCCACGGGCGGCAAAGCCGTTCAGTTTACCGCGCCTGCTACTCCGCCGCCTGGAACACCGCCGTCCAGCAGCGGGTGGTGGCGCCCTACCCCAGCAACGCGCCTGGCGCTGCATTGGGTATTGAGCGGAGCGATAGACGTAAACAATCCCACACATATGGGGCTGCGCGACTTTAGCGGTAATACCTTGCCCGAACCGGATGTGTACGACATAGACGGCGAAATGAACCCTAAAGCGACCGTAGATTACCTGCACGCCAAGGGTAAAAAAGTTATTTGTTACTTTGACGCCGGAGTATACGAGACATACCGCGGGGATGCCAGTAAATTCCAGGCTTTATCGCCACAAATATGGGGCAAGGCCGATGTTGGATGGGAAAATTCGTACTGGCTGGACATCCGGCGTGTGAGCGCACTGGAACCTATAATGAAAGCACGCATGCAAATGTGCAAGGATAAGGGTTTCGACGCTATTGAACCAGACGAGATCGACGGCTGGGAAAACGACACCGGTTTTCCTATAACCTACCAGGACCAAATTGTCTACAACATTGCTTTAGCCCGCTGGGCCCATGAGATTGGCATGTCCATAGGCCAAAAGGGCGATACGGTACAAACGCGCGACCTCGTAGGCCACTTTGACTGGACACTAAACGAAGAATGCTACGCCTTCAACGAATGCACTACCGTATACGACCCATTACTTAACAAAGATTTTCCAAGCCTGCAATTATACGTACAAGCCAATAAGGCTGTGTTTATAGCCGAATATAAAGCCTACACGTCAAGCGTATGGGCCAGCAAATGCGCCGACAGCACCGCGAATCGTTTTAATACTACCCGCTTCAAACTGAACCTGGCCACTACCAGCGGACGTATGCCTTGTTCGACCGCTACGACCTGGTAAAATCCCCTATGGAACAGTTAGGTATATAATACGGTTTTGTGATTACAGAGAGTGCCGGAAGTAAAAACATAGGCCTTGCCCCAGGATGGACAACATTCGGCAGCCTGGTACAAAACGGCACATACCCCAGCCAACTTATGCCAGTGCGGCTGCGCGGCAACTTTATGGACCGCCCTTGGCCCCAGCAGCCCGACTTTGGCGAACGCATAGTCGACACCTACCACGTACCGCCGGCAATGCCCGAATCGCCCCATAACGGCAGCGTACTAGAAATTGTAGGCGATACTGCCATTAAATTAGACGGCCGCAGCCGAAACTTTCGCCCCGAGGCCAGGTCACTGCAGCTGCTGAACATACTGCTACTAACCCGCGGCTTTTTTGTACGCCATGACGATTTTGTAGCGCTTGCCGGCTTAGAGGTAACCGAAAAAATCTCGGCCCACGGTCACTTTAAACGCGCTTGCCAGGCCTTTTTGACAAAAGACGAGATACCCAAGTTTTTGGCAAAACGCTACAAGCTTGAAGGGCCGGGGTCACAGATGCAAGCGGTACAGCTGCATCTTGGAGTGGTGGTTATTGATAGGCGTGCCGAACGGACTGCCGGCTAACACGCTAGCCCTGTTACACAGGCTATTGTTTGTGGATTATGATGGAGCCGCTGTTAATAGCTTTAGTAGCGGTAGCCGTATCTGCAGCCCCCGGCTGCGTGTCGTACAGCACCGCATTTGTGGCGGCATCCCATATTTTTATCCTGAAGGTGTCCGGCGTACCGTCGCCTATAGTAACGATAAACTTGTAATCGCCCTGGTTATTTACACGGCCGTTGCCCCTAAAGGTGGCTTTGCCGGTTGTAACCATCAGCCATTCGTACGAGGTGGCGTGGAAGTTAATGTTGCCTGATTGGAACTGAAACTCGGTAGACCCGCTGGGTAGAGCATCGTTATTTTTGTACTTGGCAACAAAGCCAAAGTTAGTGCGCCCCGTAAGGTCGGGATCGTTGGGATTGCCCGGGGTGTAGGCGCCGGCCGGAGAGTCAATCCACCCGCCGCCGGTTACAAAACCGCCGGCCGGGTCGTAGACCACGACGCGCTGCACGGTGCAGCCCGTTCCGGTGCCGTTGTCGTCATCGGTAACACTTACACACACGGTGTATACCCCCGCAGTCATGTAGATGTGCGAGCCGCTGACTGTTTTGTTGGTAATAGATCCGGTGGCCGTGGTGCCATCGTCCCAGTTTATGCTGGCCTGGTGGGTATCGTGGGAGCCTGCATCGGTGAATGATGCCGAGGCCTGCACGACGGTAAATACCGGCACGGGCGCAATCGGCACGCTAGGTTCGGCAACAACCGGATTGGCGTTGGCAACAGTTATGGCGGCAGTATCGGTCACGGTTTCCTGACCGTCGGTTGCAGTGAGCGTTACCTCGTATTTGCCGTCGTCCGTACAGGTAAATGTTGTTGCGGCAGCTGCAGCATTACCGAATGTGCAGATTGCGCCGTTATCTACGCCTTCTTTTGCCGCGTAGCTCCAGCTGCTAGTTACCGCATCGCCGTCAGGGTCGGAAGCAGTGCCATTTAACTGGACTGCCGCACCTTCGGTGCCGGAGCCGTCTGCACCGGCGCTTGCCTGCGGCGGCGCGTTGCCCGTGCCCTCAGTAACGGTTACGGTGGCAAAGCTTTCGGCGTATGGCTCGGAGTTTAGCTGCCCGTCATTTACGGTAAGCGAAACGCGGTAGGTGCCCGGTACGCTGTAGGTGACTGACGGTTTAACCGCGGTTGCCTCCTGGCCGTTGCCTAAGCTCCATCGGTACGTGAGTGTATTGCCGTCCGGGTCGCTCGAACGCGTGCCGTCCAGAGTTAGCGGCCGGTTAGCGGCCACAGTGTAGCTTGGGCCGCCAGCGTGTGCTGTTGGCGCAACGTTTTGGGGCTGCGGACACGGGCTGACTATCGTTACAAATACATCCGGGCTTTCGCGCTGGAACCCTACTATATGTTCTTCTGCCGCGTAATCGTCCGGCACATGCCAGCTCATGACAAGTGAATGCCACAGTTCTGTATCTGCCTGTACGGCCTGGACAGTTAACCGCGAGTCCCAGCCCTCCGGCCGGCCGTATTCGCCGCCGAATGGAACTAATGGGTTGTCTATGTCTGCCTGCGCTTCTTGTACGGTTGGAGGCGGAATGACCGCACCGTTAAAGCCGTAGTCCCAGTCAGGACGTACTATTTTGTTATTAAGCCCGACCGTAACAATCTGCCCGGGGTTAACGCAGGCGGGTACCGAGAGCGTTTCCGGAGCAAACTGCAGCACTTTTGCCGTGGTAGTTGCCGGTGCGGAATCTTCGTGACCGTCATTTACTACCAGCGTTACGGTGTAGTCGCCCGGCTGGGCGTAAGTGTGGCGGATGCCTTGTTCGTTGGTGGTCGTAGCCGTGGTTCCGTCGCCAAAATCCCATTTGTATGTAAGCGGGTCGTTGTTGCGGTCGAACGAATCGCTAGAAGACAGGAATGCGTTCCGCGTGGCAATTACTACCACAGGACCGCTTACCATGGCTACCGGCTTTTGCTGCGACAGATCTATATGTACCTTTTGCGTATCAGTTGCCGTACGGCCCGCGACGTCAGTTACGGTAAGCGTTACGGTATAGTCGCCCGGATTTTGGTATGCATGAGTGCGTTCAAGCCCGGTTGCGCTGGCGCCGTCCCCAAAGTTCCAGGCGTACGTCGCGATACTGTCATCCGGATCGTACGATGCCATTGCATTAAATGTCAGGGCACGGCCGGTTAAGCCGTTTTGGTCCTCGCCCGCCTTGGCAAACGGCGCAAAGCTGGCAACCTGTGCCGCCGTTGCCGTGCCGCTGCCGGTGTAGCCCATTTCGTACTTTTTAACCTGGCCCGCTGTTAGCTGTTCGTCTACCTGCAAAACCCTTGTGCCGCCGGTCGTATCGTTTGCGGGCGAATCTACAAAGTCCAGTTTAAGGCGAGTGTCTTTTTTGGCTACAAACTGAAACCGATGCGTGCCGGGTTTAGGGTTGCGGACATATATGTCACGCACCTCGTCGCCCGCGGGGACAGTGCCCGTGGGATCATCCCATGCGCCGCTTGTTATATCGGCCACAGCATCGTCCTCGTTATAAGTTACGCCGTTCGCGTCTACGCCCGTGCGCTGACCCTGCGGATTAATACTCATCATGTCAAAAGCGCCGGGATCATCACTTAGCTGAAAATACCGCGTACTGCCTTGGCTGGGTATGGGCAGCATTATGGTGTATACATCGTCTTCCCATTGAGTATATGCAACCGCGGGATCAATACCGCGCGCCTTAGGCACTTCAGAAAAACCGTCGTAAAAAGGCCAGGCCGGATTGACGACCCTGAATTTTCCATCTGCCGGATCGTACCCGACAACAACTACCGCATGCCCTCTGCCCGTTAAGTTGCCGTCTTTATCGCGGGTATGATACGCCGCAATAACCGGCCGGTCACTCTGCAGCGAATCGCGTACCAGCTTGGCCGTTTTAGGATCCATTAAATTGTGGCGGACAGCAAACACAAAGCCGGTTTTACCAACCTGTATAAGCCCGCCGGAGCCGTCGTTGACATATCGCGGCACAAACATGGTTTCGAGCGCCGTCATGCGCGGGAACGGTAGGCCACACGTGCCAAATACCGTAGAATTTGCTTTGCCGTTATATCCCCAGTTGTGCAGCTCCGGAGGCGGCTGATGATTGCCCTCGCGCAGGAAGCGATCAACATAAATGGGCGCCGCACCGCGCGTAAAGCCGAACTGGTTGCCCGCCGTATCTTTTACGACCATAGGGAACCACGGCTGCTCGCCGCCTGCCATATAGTTTGCAACCGTAGATATAGAGGCCAGCAAACAGCCGCAGCGCCACATAGTGACGTCCTCGTTGCCGGGCGTACCCCAGTTGGGGCCGATTTCTATATCCGACCACGGATAAAAGCCCTGCCTATCCAGCAGCAAACCCTTTTCTGCCAGGTCTACATGCCCAGGCGCATGGTTGGCCGATGCCGGCCGCGCAAATAAAACATTAGCGGCCAGCAAACATGCGGCCGCGATTAATACCCCGCCAACAGCAAGGTGCCGTCGCTTGGGTGTTGTGAACCATTTCATATGTCCCACCTTTAGTTAATTACCTTTTGGATTTTGCGAAATGTTGGTGTTGGTTAGTTTAGCCAGGTAATGCAAGCTTTACCTTTATTATAGCACCCGCATGTCAAGCGGGCGGGCTAAGCCGACGGATACCTGGTTGGCAGTACCTGTTAGCTGCGAAGTGTAATCGACAAGCGACGCAAATTGTTGTTTTATAAAACATATGCGACGTTTTTTGGAGTGGTTAGATAAGCAAGAGGTACCCCGCCGCCTTGCGATGCCTGAAAATCGGCACACAGGCATGTACATAAAACATGCCGTTATGCTGGTGATTGCCGCAATACTGTACGGTTTGTATATACGCGAACCGCTTACGCACGTCTTGTCTTATTTTGAGCCGTGGATATGGCCGGCGCTGTTTGCAGGAGTACTGCTTAGCATGTGGCAATCCCAAGCGTTGAGTAAATATGCGGCAGTCGCACTGCGTTCGCCTTTTAGCGCCAGCATAGTGCAGGTCCTAGGATACGTTGGGTTTGTGGCATTCGGTCTTAACGCGGCAGTCCGCGCGCCGTGGGTGCTTTTATTGCCCCTACTACTGGCCGCAATCGTATATGTCTTTTGGGTGACGCGTAACCTGGACAAGACAGACCCGGTAGAACTTGCCAGAAAATTTCGTTATGAAGAGGAACTGACAAGATACAAAAGCACTCAGGATAAACCCATGCAGCAGACCTTGGCGCTGAGCAGCCAGTATGAAGCAATGGAGAGTATTGGGTACGCCCTGCGCGACGCCGTTGACTACAATGACGACACCGCCTTAGCCTTTGCCATAGACGGCGCATGGGGGAACGGCAAGACGTCAGTGCTTAATATGGTGTTAATGCGGGATGGCAGGCTAATAGAAGACAACTATCTAGAAGTAAGATTCGAACCCTGGCGCTACACTACGCAGGAATCGCTGGTATACGGCTTTTACGACGAAATCGGCAAAGTCGTGGATACCCTGCCCGGCGCTAAAATGGCCCGCCTGGACCTGGCTAAATTTGCGCAAAATTATATGCAGCATTTAGATAAAACCGGCACCCTGAAGTCGTTCTTCGGGGCTTACCAGCTCCGCGCCCGCAATTATGCCGAACGCATAGACAAACATTTAACACGCCACAATAAACGGCTCCTCGTAATTATTGACGACGTCGACAGACTGCCGGATGATAGCCACGTAATGCGCACCCTGCAGCTGGCCCAATATTTGCGTTCTGACATTCCGCATTCGGTAGTGCTGTTTATTGCCGACTTAGAGCGCATAGAACCAGCTATTCCGGAACGGCTCAGAAACGGGTATTTACACAAATTTTTTGATGGTATTATCCGGGTTCCCCCGCCCCAACATGCAGAACTCGCTCATTCGATTGTCAGCCTGGGATGGCTAGGCGCACATCCTAACGAAAACCCGGTGAATCCAGACTTTTTAGGGGGAAATGCTGAGTATGCCAACGAATATAAACTACTACTGGAACTTATTGGTAACATCCGCGGCGCCAAACGCGTAGTTAGTATGTTTTTTTCGTATATAGGCTACACGCGCAAGGGTATCAAATATTTAGACCTGCATACGCAGGATTTATGGTTTATGACCGTACTGCGCTTTGCCCATCCCAAAATATATGCCGATATCCGCAAAAACCCGCAGCTTTATACATACCGGGACATGCTCGACCGTACCGGCAATGGCGAGCTAGAGGCGCAGCGCCGGCAGCACTTTGACGCCCTATTTAAAGATATGCCAAACACTGAAATCGTCCGGCTGCAGCGGCTGCTGGCGATTCATTTTCCCTGCCTCGCACGGACATTCTTTCCGGATGAAGCAACAGATCCGGACCTTACATTATTAGCCAAAGAGCGACGCATTGCTTTGCGCCAGTACCTAGATGAGTATGTTCACGCAGCCGCCTAAACGGCGGCCTCAAGGCTGCGGTAGCTGAGATCCCCTATTACAGGCATCTATGGTACTATGACAGGCGTCATGAGCGACATAATAAAGGTATGGCCTGGAACTTGGGGCCTGGATAAAATTTGCAGCGCCCGCGTGGACATGCCGAATGGCAGCCGGGTACATGGCATATGGGTTCCGGAACTGACCGGGGCAGATGACATCATGACCATTACAGATATGTATACTCCGCCAAAGCCAGATTTGCGCCGGCAGGGTGTGGCAACACGCCTGACAAAATCTTTAATTAGGTACGCCACAGATGTATCCCCCGCCATCACAAAAGTGGATGCGAGCGTAAGTATTCCCCATTCGCTCCGCATTATGCACCGGCTGTTTCCGGACGCACTGACCATTTACGATGGCTCCGAAGAGCCTGAGAACATCATACCTATAGCCGAGGCGTTAGGCAGAATGGCGAGCTGGGGTGAAATACCGGAGGAAACTTCGGAACGAACCCTTTCCATGACGGTAGTGGCAGACCTTAAGGGTGTGGATGTTGCCGGTTGGGAGATGCCGGTACAAGGCTAATACTGACGGCTTCGTAGGTCTTCATACTCTTATGCTATTAACCCCTAAACCGGCGCTGTTACTATACCCACCGCAAGGCCGTCTTGGTAGGCAAAGCGAAAGTATGTATCAACGCTGGCCGGATCGTCGACAAATGTACGAAGCGGTTCCAGGTGCTCGGCTGTTGCGATAACAGGCTCGGCTCGGCGCGTTATGCCGGCTGCCCGGGCTGCAGCGTTAGCGCGGTTGTCTTTAACCGCAGCAGCGGTTATCCACCCGCCCAGGGGTTCGGCGAGCGTTGGGATCGGTATCCTTTGGCTTGGTCCTTGTGTATCAAAACCATGCGTCGCCAAGCTTAGTTCTCCATCCGGGCGTACACCCAAACTAATATGCCCTATGTTCTGCCGGATTTGCCGTGTATCGGCCCGGCCCACAAAGTCGATGTTAACTTCGTGCGTAATTGCGCTGTCATCGTATACGGCGCCGCGGGCGTATATCCCAAAAGCATCGCCGCGGCCATGCAACTGACGGCCGCGCCCCAAATAACTTATCCTGTGCCCCGCTATTCCGCCCAGCAGCACATAGGGGTTAGCCGGGATTGCCGATGATTCGGGAACGTGCAGCCGGTTTGCCAAGTCTTTTATAACCTCGACGCCGCCATGGGGTGTATTCATCAGCAGAGCATACCACAAAAATTAGTATATAACATGCTAGAATACCGCAATGAAATTGCCGGAAACCTATTGGGATGATGTAAACAGATATTATGGCGAAATACTTACAGGCCTGCCTGTAACCACCCAAGCCGGCGCACGGCTTCCAGTTTACAGGGCCGAGTACAGCTGGCCAGCCCAAGAAGCAGATACCCGGGCACTTGTTTTAAGAGAACAGTGCCGTGTACTCGGTGTCACAGCCGTTAGCCACCACCACTTAGGGTTAAGGAGAACCGTGTCCGACACAAGCGTGGTGCACTGGATACGCTTTCACCCTGATCGTAATAAGATTGTGCGCGTGCAAGACGACAGCTATTCGAAAAACGAATTTCCTGATATATCCGATCACGTAAAGATAGTATGGGAACGCTACAAAATAGCTAGGCGTATGGGAATCCTAATACCCACAGAAGAAGATTACGCATTGCTCCATGACGAGTTGCAGCGCGGCGCCCAATATCGATCTTATGATGTTAACGAAGGCACTTAGTCACGCAGACCCCGACCACGCATTAAATCACGAAATCGCTATCTGTTTGGGGCCTGGCCCCTAAAACCATGCTGTATCTGTACTTTTGCGTCCCTACCAGCAGTCTGTAAGGCTATTTGGGCAGCCGCGTGTAGTCAAGCAAGGCGGTCCACGTTTGGCCGCGGTCGGTCGTCTTCCAGACATACCCGCCTGCCCCGCTCATGTAAAAACTATTTGGATCGGTCAGGTGCCAGACAATATTGCTTACCTTGGTTTTGGAATTATTTACATCCTTAATTTCTTGCGGCAACGGCCCTGCCTTCTTCCAGGTTAGCCCGCCATCAGTTGTTTCCCACAAAAAGAGGTTCTGGCTAGCGGGTCCGACGTTAATGGTCGAATATCCGTAAGCGTGATTACCAGTGGAATCAAAGGGATCGTAAGCCACAACGTCTACATATTTAGTAGCCGTAAAGCTTTTGCCGTCTAGTGTTACATAGGCAGTGGGCTGGCCGGTTGTTCCCATTGGAATAAAGTACATGTGATTAAAGGCTTTAGGCGCCGAAAAGCCGGTCATAATAGCCGGGTTGCCGGGCAGCTGCGCTGCAAACTTTGACCACGTTGCCCCGCCGTCGGTGCTGTGCAATATGCCAAGCTGGCCAACGCTAGTGTCTTTGCCGCTGCTGACACCTGTACCCGTCCCGTCCGCTGACTGTCTGTCCGCAGAAAAGGTGGGCGCTACTATTTCTTTGGGGTTAGCCTGGTTGACTAACAATGCCGAAACGCTGGAGTGTTTGCCAATGCCCGTTGGAAGTTCCTGCCAGCTTTTACCTGTATTAAGCGTTTGGTAAATAAGACCTTTGGTAACAAATATTCTGTTTTGGTCGGCCCCTTGCCATGATGCAGGGTTTGAAGCCGTGCCGTAATAGACCGTATTGGGGCTTGTGGGATCAATGGCAACATCGGTTACATAAATATTCATTTTGTTGTTGATCATAAGCTGCCATTTTTCGCCGCCGTCAAAGGTCTGGTATACGCCGCCGGTTTGCGAGTTGGGAGTTGTAGCGTCAAGGAACCCGCCGCCTCCGCCGCTAAGCCCAATAACTAAATGCTTGGGATCTTTGGGGTCCATGCGGATTACCGGATATTCGGAATAGCAGCCCTTTGTTTTATCGTCCGACCGGGCATATACCTTTATACCCTTGGTCTTTTGGGCCCAGGTTTTACCGCCGTCGGTTGTCTTAAATACGCCCTTATATTCAACGCTCACGTACATAATGTTAGGGTTTGTGTAATCCACTACCAGCGTCCGGTCGGTACGGTACCATTCGTGGTCGTTACGAGCCGCGCAGTCAAATGTCTGGTTTGTAAGCACATCTGCTTGCACGCCCGTGTAGTACGAACTGTCATCTGCCGAGGCAGTTTCTGTTTGGCGTGCCGCTTGCTGGTTCTTTTGTTCGTTACCACCGCTCTTTAATAAGAAGGCGGCTGCGACTATACCCAGTACCAGTACGGCGACAATAGGCAGTATGATCTTTTTGTTTTTTAGAATTTTAGAGATTTTATTTGGTGATTGTTCTTGTTGGATTGGCTGAGGGGTTTGTGTTTGTTGTTCCATTAAATAGCAGTATAGGCTGGCAGAAATAATTCAACAATGCTTATGTTTTAAGCAAATAAGACGAAGCTAGCGTAAGGCTACAAATCACAAAACGGCTATCTGTTTTGGGCCTGGCCCCTAAAATCCTAAAACCCCCGAAAGTTCGAAAAGTTTAATGCATTCCCCATACCTGGGTGTTGCTGATGAAATCTATAATTTTTGAAGGAAAGTCATTCTTAGCAATCTTTGTATCAAGCTTGCCATCTGACCCCTTAACTGTATATTCTTGGCGACGATTTCTCGCGACGCTAATCCACTCGTACTCTTCATGTGATTCGTTAAGTATTTTCTTTAACTCTGTATAGCTAAGAGAAACCACGCCATCGTCATGACAAACTAATAAAATGAAAACCTCTCCATATACTTGCCGTAACGTTCTGATTTCATCCTGATGCTCTTTTTTAAACGAAAATCTCCAGGGGCTTAATCGCTTGGTTGAATGCTTAATATATAGGCCTACCTTCCCATTAACGACATAAGAAGCATTCCCCGGACTGCTATAAGTCGCAATCTTAATAGCAGAGCCATGCCCATGAAGGAGTCTGACTAAAGCCGCACCGTGAAAAAATTCGAATTCGTTCATTACTTTCTTGTTGTTTTGAGGAATCGCACGTTCCCATGATATTTATAGAAAACTTTCGCCTTGCCCTCGTCGTTATAAAAGATATTAATATGATGAATAGCGTCTGGGTACTTCTCTGGTTCGCGCTGGCTCTTTCCGATAAAACCTTTTGTACGCGTGATACTGTGTACATCTGTGGACTCGTCTTTATAGCCGGCGATACTGACCGGATGGTGTATAGCGATGGAGTCATTGCCTGCTGGACAAAAATTTTCCATGTATTCTATGAGGTATCGTGGGAGTCTAGCGTCCCCCAAAAGCTCAGAAAGAACACGGATTTTGCTCAGGTTATCAAGCTTCTCACCTAAGACATCATTAATATCGGTTTCGTTGTAATCGAACATTTCGAAACTCATTTCGCCCTTATCTATTACAACAACAGCCTTATTAACACTACTGGGCGCAACAGCACTAACCCTCTCTCCCTCTATCCAAACAGGAGAATTATTGTTTAGCCTGCGCGACTTAAGCGACAGCCTATGGAATATGAAACATCTTTGCCAGTCAAGATAAAGCTGCTTGGGAATAATAAGCTCAAAATACTTCAAATAATCACCGCGTGATCCAAACATTCTTGCCCTCTGTATGTAAGTATCTTGTTGTAAATTGTGCTTAACGCTGATGAATCCCCTAATGATTTTGGTAAAAATCATTAAGTTAAGGTGGATACACATCTTGTCATATGATCAAATGGTTTCGCGAAAAATCAATAATCAGACAACAAGATGTGCGAACTCGATATTTTACACGACTCTCTTTACCAATTCTGCCCCGAATTACACTTAAAACGACTCAACAGCTTAACGTTGGCTTGCCACGCCTTACTTGACTGTAAAACTCTCACTCTTACCGAACTTGGCCGTAACCTGCCAACCAAAGCGAGAACAAAACA
>JADMIO011070264.1_pt1 | contig 69838 bp, 61 predicted proteins | sample 8958161 | NCBI WGS metagenome assembly JADMIO01 (sample SAMN16585339, study PRJNA669376) | soil metagenome | isolation source: Crop rotation soil | place: USA: Cullars Rotation, Alabama | collected 2011 | reverse complement strand
GCCGCGACTTCAAGTCACGTGAATTCCAAGCTTCGGATCCCACTGTGCTGGAAAGGACTGGCACACCTGCCCGGAGAGCGGCCGGATCACCGCCAGCAACCCGTGCTCGGAGTACATGCACCTGGACAACTCCTCGTGCAACCTGGCCTCGCTGAACCTGCTCAGCCTCCTGCGCGAGGATGGCACGTTCGACGCCGTCACCTTCGCCAAGGTCGTCGAGCTGGTCATCACCGCGATGGACATCTCGATCTGCTTCGCGGACTTCCCGACCGAGGCCATCGGCGAGACCACCCGCACCTTCCGGCAGCTGGGCATCGGATACGCCAACCTCGGCGCGCTGCTGATGGCCACCGGCCACGGCTACGACTCCGAGGGCGGCCGCTCGCTCGCCGCGGCCATCACCTCGCTGATGACCGGCACCGCCTACCGGCGCTCCGCCGAGCTGGCCGGTGTGGTCGGGCCGTACGAGGGCTACGCCCGCAACGCCTCCGCGCACGCCCGGGTCATGCGCAAGCACGCCGCGGCCAACGACGCGGTGCGTTCTCTCGACGAGATGGACCGTCAGATCCTGGACCTGGCGACGAAAACCTGGGCCGACTGCCTGCGCATCGGCGCCGAGAACGGCTGGCGCAACTCGCAGGCCTCGGTGCTCGCGCCGACCGGCACCATCGGCCTGATGATGGACTGCGACACCACCGGCATCGAGCCGGACCTGGCGCTGGTCAAGTTCAAGAAGCTGGTCGGCGGCGGCTCCATGCAGATCGTCAACCAGACCGTGCCGCGCGCGCTGGCGAAGCTCGGCTACCAGGTCGAGCAGATCGAGGCGATCGTCGAGTTCATCGCCGAGCACGGCCACGTGGTGGACGCGCCCGGCCTGCGGCCCGAGCACTACGAGGTGTTCGACTGCGCGATGGGTACCCGGGCCATCCGCCCGATGGGCCACGTCTCGATGATGGCCGCGGTGCAGCCGTTCATCTCCGGGGCGATCTCCAAGACGGTGAACATGCCCGAGTCGGCGACGGTCGAGGAGATCGAGGAGATCTACGCCGCCGGTTGGCGCACCGGGCTGAAGGCGCTGGCCGTCTACCGGGACAACTGCAAGGTCGGCCAGCCGCTGTCCGCGGGCAGCAGCGCCCGCACCGACGTGGCGACCGAGGCGGTCGTGGAGTACCGGCCGATCCGCAAGCGGTTGCCGAAGGTGCGCGATTCCAAGACGGTGTCGTTCTCCGTCGGCGGCGCCGAGGGCTACATGACCGCGGCCGGCTACCCGGACGGCGGGCTCGGCGAGATCTTCCTGAAGATGTCCAAGCAGGGCTCGACGCTCGCCGGGATGATGGACGCGTTCTCCATCGCGATCTCCATCGGCCTGCAGTACGGCGTCCCGTTGGAGACGTTCGTGCAGAAGTTCACCAACATGCGCTTCGAGCCGGCGGGCATGACCGATGACCCGGACGTGCGGATGTCGGCGTCGATCATGGACTACATCTTCCGGCGGCTGGCCCTGGATTACCTGCCCGCCGAGGAGCGCGCGGCGCTGGGCATCCACACCGCCGAGGAGCGGGCCCGGCAGTTGGAGACCGGCTCGTACTTCGAGACGGAAACCGAGACCGACGAGCTCGACGTGCAGGCGCTGGCCCAGTCGGCGCCGATCGAGCCGGCCGACCTCTCGGTGGGCGGGGTCTCCGCCACCTGGGAGGTGCCCGGCTCGTCGACCGAGTTGATCGAGGCCCAGCAGGGCCGCACCGCGGACGCCCCGCTCTGCCTGAGCTGCGGCACCAAGATGCGCCCGGCCGGTTCCTGCTACGTGTGCGAGGGCTGCGGCTCCACCAGCGGCTGCTCGTAAGCCGGGGCCTGCGGGTTAGGCTGCGCCGCATGCCGGACCCGCAGGAACCGGAACGTGACGAGGTCGACCTGTTCACGGTGCTGACCGCGCTCGGGTCGGGTCTGCACCGGGACCTGACCCCGATCAGTGAGGGCGGGCAGTACGCCCTGGCCAACGCACTGGTGTTGGCCGCCGGCGAGGAGGGGTGGGGATTCAAGGACATCCCCACCCGCACGCTCTACGAGGCGGTGCTGGCCGCCCGCCGCACGCTGACCGCCCCACTGGCGCTGGTGCCCACCGACGTCGCCGACGCCGAGGTGCTGGTCGAGCTGGGCGTGGACCCGGACGGCCCCACCGACGTCGCCGGCCTGCTCGCGGCGAAGGCGGCCGTGCCGGTGGTGCCGGGTCTGGTGCTGCTCGCGCGCACCGCCGGGGCGCGTCGCCCGGACGGCACCCGTTCGGTTCCCATCCCGCTGCCCGGCCGGACGAACTAACCACAACGTCCGCGAAACCGAGCGTTATAGGCCACAGTTCCGCGGACGTTAGCGCTTCTCGAACTCGCAGGGGACCGGGTAGTAGTCCTCCAGGATCGCCCGCACCGCGCCCTCCGGCGGCGTGCTGTCGCCGAGTTCGGGGGCGTCGTTGAGGCAGAACACGTCCTTGTCCCGGGAGTTCAGCAGCCGGCGCAGCCGCGGCATCTCCGCGGCCACCCCGATATTCACGTAGTCGTAGCGCAGCTGGCTGGGCACGGCCTTGCCGATCGCCTGCGCGTAGTAGTGGAACAGCTGGTCGGCCACGATGTCCTCGTGGTGGCGGAACCGGCTGGAGACCGTGGCCCGGTAGACGTCGGCGAACTTCGCCTCCATCTCCTCGTGCACGCTGCGAAGCTGCGGGTACGGCGTGTGCTTGATGGCGTGCGAGATGGTGACGCCGAACTCCTGCTCGATCAGCCGGCGGATGTTCCGGCTGAGGTTGAAGTGGGGCTCGTCGCTGGCCGCCGCGGCACCGAACGGCCGCCGGTTGCGGGACGGGGAAACGAGCGCCATCCCCTGCGGGGTGAAGAACTGATTGGGCGTCAGCGGTCGGCCGAGGAAGAAGTCGTCGTTGAAGAAGATGTAGTGCTCGCCCAGTCCGGGGATGTGGTGCAACCGGCTGATGATGGCGTTGGAGTTGAACACCGGCAGCACGCTGTGGTCGTCGAAGATGTCCTTGTGATCGACCAGGGTGATCTTCGGATGGTCGCGATCCAGCCACTCCGGGCACTGGTTGTCGGTGACCAGGTAGATGTGCCGGATCCACGGCGCGTACATGGCCACCGAGCGCAGCGAGAACTTCAGCTCGTCGCGCTGGATGAAGCGGTGGTCGCCCTGGGCCAGCGGGTGGTACTCCCGACCGTCCGCCTCGGCGCGGGCCCGCAGCATCTTCTCCCGCCACACCGGGTCCTCACCGTCGACCCAGGTGTACACGGCGTCGATCGGGAAGGTGATGTCCTCCAGCATGCGCCGGGTGAACACCTTCGCGGTGGGGTAGGGCCGGTCACCCACGGTGCTCTCGACCAGCTCGGTGTCCGCCGTGGTCAGGATGTCCGCGGCCACGTTGGGCCGGGGCGCCCGCACCACGCCGGACTTCTTGTCGGTGGACCAGAACTCGATCTCGCAGGCGAAGTTCGGCCCGAGCAGCAGCGTGCCGGTGGCGCTGCGGTAGTACCGCCACACCCGGACCACCCCGGCGCCGGACACCCCCGGTGACACCGCGGCCGCCGCCACCGGCAGCTCCAGCCGTCGGGAGCGTTCGCCCTTGAGCACCGCCTGGATGAGCACCGGCTCGTCCCGCCAGGTGTCGGCCAGCGCCTGCAACACCGCCTCGCGGTGTTTGACGTCGACCGCCACGACCTCCTTGGTGGAGATCAGCCCGCGCACCGAGAACGCCTTGATGCCGGCCGCCTTCAACGCGGTGTCCACGATCTCGAAATTGGCCATGGTCACGTCGCGCGGCATCTTGTCGCCCAGCGGCACGCACCAGCGCTGTCCGTCGCGGACCAGGTCGTCGCGGGACACGAACCGGCGCCGGGCGGCGACGATCTCGCGGGCGACCCCGGAGTTGACCTCCTGCACCCCACCGCTGCGGTCCAGCGCCCGGGCCACCCGGTAGACCTGACGTACGCCGTTGCGCGAACGCTCCTGACCAGCCACAACGGACCGGGTCAGCTTGCCGAACACGCCCACGGCGGAACGCCTCCTACTCACGGGTAGTTTGCCTGGGTGACGCCAGTATGACACCGCGTCGCTCGCTCACGCCCTGCTGACGCTCCGTCGCCCGGGCACTCTTACCTGTTCCGGCGCCCGGTGATGCGCTGTCCCAGGATGATGACGAAAGTGGCGACGAACGCCCCCGCGGCGCCGGAGAACGCGCCCAGGAACGGCAGCACCGCGAACACCGCGAACACCACCGCCGCGGCGATCAGCCCGCAGATCGCGCTGACCCGAACCGAGGTCTCGAACGCGCTCGGCGAGCGCGGGTCGGCGGCCGGCGGCGGCGCGGGTGACCGCGACGGCGAATGACCCAACGCGCGCTCGGTCTCGGCGAGCAGCCGTTCGATCTCGTCGTCGGAAGAGGCCACCCGCCCATCATGCCCCGCCGGTGTGCTGCGGGCGCGACAAGATGTGCGCGTGCCACGCCGCCTCGATCCGCAGCAACGCCGAGACCTGGCCGACCTGCGCGCCGCGTTCCGCGCCGCGGACTACACCGCGGACGGCGTCGGCCAGCTGCTCGGCGCCGTGGCCTCCGCCGCGTTGGCCCGCAACGAGACCGTGCCCGCCCGTCGGGTCTGTCGGGGGAGCGGGCATCCCGCCGCCGGTTTGGTTCGACTGTTCCTGCTGCAGGACACCGTGCCCGCCGCCGAGTTGCCCGGGGTGGTGGAGCCCGCGACCCGGCTGGGTCTGATCGACTCCGCCGGTGCGACGGTGCGCGCCCGGCTGGACGTGCGGCCGCACGACGAGGACTTCTGGGTGGTCGCCGACCTCGGCAGCGGGTTGGACGGCCTGGTGCGCCCGGTGCCCGCCGATCACGTGCTCGGGGTGGGCGGCGCGTCGGTGTCATTGGCCGAGTTGACGGTGCGTCAGCCCGTCGGCACCGCCCTGGACCTGGGCACCGGGTCCGGTGTGCAGGCGTTGCACCTGAGCCGGCACGCGCAGTCCGTGGTGGCCACCGACGTGCTGCCGCGGGCGCTGGACCTCGCCGCGTACTCCGCGGCGTTGTCCGACGTTGAGCTGGACCTGCGCGAGGGCAGCCTGTTCGGCCCGGTCGCCGACGAGCGGTTCGACCTGATCGTGTCCAACCCGCCGTTCGCCATCGGCGCCGGCGCGGCCCGCACCTACCGGGACGGCGGGCTGGCCTCGGATGACCTGTGCCGGCAGCTGGTCGGCGCGGCGCCGGGGCACCTGCGCCACGGCGGGTACTGCCAGCTGCTGGCCAACTGGGTGCACCGAGCCGGGCAGGACTGGCGGGAGCGGGTCGGGTCCTGGCTGCCCGCGGACTGCGACGCCCTGGTCGTGCAGCGCGAGGTGCTCGACCCGGCCGCGTACGTCTCGTTGTGGCTGCACGACAGCGGCGAGGTCGCCGCGCCGGACTACCTCGAGCGCTACGACCGCTGGTTGGCGGAGTTGACCGCGCAGGGCGCGGAGGGCATCGGGTTCGGCTGGATCACGCTGCGCCGGGTGGACGCCGCGGGCGCGCACCGGGTGCTGGATTGGCCCACCGCGGTGGACTCGCCGCTGGGCCCGCACGTGGCCGACGAGCTGGCCCGCGCCGCCTGGTTGCGCGCGCAGCAGGGGGATCTGCGCGGGTCGGTGCTGCGGGTGGCCGCGGACGTCACCCAGGAGAGCATCTCCGAGCCCGGCGCGGAGGATCCGACGCGACTGGTGCTGCGCCGCTCCACCGGCCTGCGCCCGGCGCGGGCGGTGGACACGGCCACCGCGGCGCTGGTCGGCGCGTGCGACGGCAGCCTGCCGGTCGGCGTGCTGTTGACCGCGGTGGCCGAACTGCTGGACGCGGACCCGGCGACGCTGGCCGGTCAGGTGTTGCCGACGGTGGCGGAGCTGGTTCGCGAGGGCTTCCTGTCACCGTGATTCGGCGGCGTCCATCGCGGCCAGGATGCGTTTCTCGGACACCGGCCGCACGGTGCCCAGCGTCTGTGCGAACAGGCTGATGCGCAGTTCCTCCAGCTGCCAGCGGATGTCGCGCACGTCTGCATCGTTGAGACGCACAGCCGGCAGCGCAGCGCGGAACTGGGCGTACTCGCGGGCCAGTTGGGTGATCGTGCCCATCCGCGCGGCGTCGCGGACCGGGTCGGCGGGCAACCGGTCCAGTCGGCGCGCGATGCCGCGCAGATAGCGGGGGAGTTGCCCGAGCTGCGCCGCGCCGGTCGCGGTGACGAACCCCGGATAGAGCAGCCCGTCGTACTGCGCGCGCATGTCCGCCACCGCGGCGGCGAACGGACCGCGCGCCGCGGCCGCGAGCGCGGCGTCCACGTCCTGAGCCACCGTCAGAATCGAGACCACGTCGGCCACCACGCGGCGCAGCGCCGCGGGCAGCTCCGCCCGCACGGCCCGCACCAGGCCGGCGAAGGCGGCCGGGTCCCGGACCGGTCCGCCGTGCGCGGCGAGGATGGCGTCGGTCGCCGCGTCCGCGCAGTCGGCGAACAGGGCCGTGCCGTTGGCGTGCGGGGCGGCGGCCAGCGCCAGCTTGGCCGCGTTGGACAACTCGCCGAGCACCGCCTTGATCGGCGCGGGCACCTCGGTGAGCAGCAGCCGTCGGGTGCCCGCCCACATGGCGACGCGCGCGGCGTCGGCGTCGGTGAGCACCCGCAGCGCCACCACGCCGGCCTCGTCGACCAGCGCCGGAAAGCCGCGCACCACCTGACCGTCGCGCACGTACTCGGTGCTGTCCGGGAGAACCTCGTCGCCCGGCCAGCCGCGCAACCCCGCGCGTTCCAGGGCGTTCGCGCCGGCGGCCAGCAACGCCTGCAGGTCCGGTTCCAGCTCCCGGCGCAACGCCGGCAGGTCCTTACCGGTGCCGAGCACGGCGCCGGCGTCGTCGAGGATCCGGAACGTCGGGCGCAGGAAGCCCGGCACCCGCGACCAGTCCCAGTCCTCGGCGTCGATGTGCACCCCGTTGCGGTCGCCGAGTTCGCGGGTCAGCGCCACGGTGAGCGCTTCGCCGCGAGCCGGGTCCAGCCGGGGGAGCACCGCGGCGGCGTGGGTGGCGGGCGGGGTGAAGCTGCGTCGAAGCGCCTTGGGCAGCGCCCGGATGAGCGCCAGCACCAACTCCTCGCGCAGGCCGGGCACCTGCCACTCGAAGCCCTCCGGGCGCACCCGGTTGAGCACCGACAGCGGCACATCGACGGTGATGCCGTCGAACTCGCTGCCCGGCGCGAACTCGTAGTGCAGCGGGAATTCCAGCTCACCCTGCCGCCAGGTGTCGGGGAAATCCGCGGCCCGCACGGTGTCCGCGGCCGCGGCGTGCAGCAGCGCCGGGTCCAGATCCAACAGGTGTGGGTGCCGTCGGCGTTCGTTCTTCCACCACGCGTCGAAGTGCCGCGCGGAGACCACGTCGGCGGGTACGCGCGCGTCGTAGAACTCGAACACCTGCGCGTCGTCGATGACCAGCCCGCGCCGCCGGGCGCGTTCCTCCAGTTCCGCGGCCCGCGCGCGCAACTCCTGGTTGTGCGCGAAGAAGCGATGGGAGGTGGTCCAGTCGCCCTCGACCAGCGCGGCGCGCAGGAACAGCTCCCGGCACAGCGCCGGGTCGATGCCCGCGTAGTTCACCCGCCGGCCCACCACCAGCGGCAGCCCGTAAAGGGTGACGCGTTCCAGCGCGACCACCGCGCCGCGCTTGCGTTCCCAGTGCGGCTCGGCGTAGCTGCGGGTGACCAGGTGCGCGGCCGCCTGCTCGATCCACTCCGGTTCCACTTTCGCGACCGTGCGGGCGAACAACCGGGCGGTCTCCACCAGCTCCGCGGCCATCACCCAGCGCGGCGGCCTGCGGGCCAGCGCCGAGCCGGGGAACACCGCGAACCGGGTGTTGCGGGTGCCCAGGAACACGGTGCCGCGTCCGGTGTCCGGCGCGGCCGGGTCGCGGGTGCCGACCAGGGTGACCAGCCCGGCGAGCAGCGCCCGGTGCACCTGCTCGTCGGGCGCGGTCGTGGCGTGCCAGCGCAGCCCGACGTCCGCGGCCAGTTCGCGCAGCTGCGCGACCAGGTCCTGCCACTCCCGCACCCGCAACCAGTGCAGGTGCTCGCGGGCGCACATGCGCCGGAACGCCGCCGAGCTCATCGTCCGCTGCTGCTCGCGCAGATAGCGCCACAGGTTCAGCCAGGCCAGGAAGTCCGACGTGGGGTCGGCGAACCGGGCGTGCGCGGCCCGGGCCGACTCGAGCTTTTCCGGCGGGTACTCGCGCGGGTCCTGGATGGACAGCGCCGCGGCGATGACGATCACCTCGCGCAGCGCACCGAGGCGGTCCGCCTCGACGATCATCCGCCCGATGCGCGGGTCCACCGGCAGCGCGGCGAGCGCGCGGCCGATCTCGGTCAGCTGCGGGTCGCCGGTGGCCGAGACCACCGCCCCCAACTCGGCGAGCAGCAGCATGCCGTCGGCGATGGCACGGCGGTCCGGCGGCTCCAGGAACGGGAAGCTCTCGATGTCGCCCAGGCCCAGCGCGGCCATCTGCAGGATCACCGAGGCGAGATGGGTGCGCAGGATCTCCGGCTCGGTGAACTCCGGGCGGGCCTCGAAGTCCGCCTGCGAGTACAGCCGGAGGCAGATGCCCGGCGCGACCCGGCCGCAGCGCCCGGCGCGCTGGTTGGCCGAGGCCCGGGAGATGGCCTCGATGGGCAGCCGCTGCACCTTGCGCCGGGTGTTGTACCGGGAGATGCGCGCCGTGCCCGCGTCGACCACGTACCGGATGCCGGGCACGGTCAGCGAGGTCTCCGCGACGTTGGTGGCCAGCACGACGCGCCGCCCGGCGTGGGGGGCGAACACCCGGTGCTGGTCGGCGATGGACAGCCGCGCGTACAGCGGCAGGATCTCCACGGCCGGCGTGACGCGCGCCAACGAGGCGCGCAACGCGTCGGCGGTGTCCCGGATCTCCCGCTCGCCGGACAGGAACACCAGGATGTCGCCGCGGGGCTCGCCGAGCAGTTCGTCGACGGCCGCGCAGACCCCGGTGGCCTGGTCCGGGGGGTCCTCGTCCGCAGCATCGGGCACGAGCGGGCGGTAGCGGATCTCCACCGGGTAGGTGCGCCCGGACACCTCGATCACCGGCGCGGGTGCGCCATCGGTGGCGAAGTGCCGGGCGAAGCGCTCCGGGTCGATGGTGGCCGAGGTGATGATCAGCTTGAGGTCTGGCCGGCGGGGCAGCAGCTGGTGCAGATAACCGAGCAGGAAATCGATATTGAGGCTGCGTTCGTGTGCCTCGTCGATGATCAATGTGTCGTAACCCAGCAGCAGCCGGTCGCGCTGAATCTGCGCGAGCAGGATGCCGTCGGTCATTAACCGCAGCAGCGTTTTTTCGCCCGCCCGGTCGGTAAAGCGGACGGTATAACCGACGAGGTCACCGAGTTCGGTGCCCAATTCCTCGGCCACCCGGTCGGCCACGGTGCGCGCGGCTAATCGACGCGGCTGGGTGTGTCCGATTTGTCCGCGTATGCCCCGACCCAATTCCAGGCAGATCTTCGGGATCTGGGTGGTCTTTCCCGAGCCGGTCTCGCCGGCCACGATGACCACCTGGTGCCCGGCGATGGCCGCGGCGATCTGCTGCCGGCGCGCGGAGATCGGCAGGTCCTCGGGGTAGCCGATGACCGGCACCGAGGCGCGCCGCGCGGCCAGTCGGGCCGCGGCCGCCTCGATCTGCAGGGCGAGCGCGGCAAGGTCCTCGGCGCGCGCCCCGCCGCGGCGGCGCTGCACGCGCTCCAGCCGACGTCCCAGCGCGGACGCGTCCCGCAGGCTCAGGGAGTCCAGCGCGGCGCGCAACTCCCCGATCCCTGCCATGGCAGGGCCAAACTACGTCAGCACACGCCGCCGGTCGTGCTGGGCGGAAATGGTGGCCACCGGCGGGAGCCGGTCGGCGAACTTGTTCCAGTGCGCGGTGGCCGCCGCGTCCAGGGCGCGGCGCTCCTCAATGGCGCTGCGCGCGTTGGCCAGCGAGCCCCGGTGGATCGGTTCGGAGAGCAAGGTGAGCGTGGCATCGAACGCCAGCGCGGTGATCGCGCCGATTCGAGTGCGCGCGTCGAGGATCATCAACAATCTCCTCTCGGGCGCATGAGCGCCGCCATCAGGCGGACGGGGAAGCCGTCACGTTAACCCCGATGGACACTTCCCACAATGGCCGCCGGGCGTGGCGCCGGCGTCACTTCCTTGTGAACTCCACGTGAAGCGTCCAGGTTCCCGACCCTATGCGGAATGCCTGTTCAGTACCAATTTGTCGGCGGCAAGGAGAGGGCAAGTTCCGTCCTTCGACAGCGCGGTGGAGCGAGGTCATCCGGGTGTGGTGTGACCAGTCTCATGGCGGGGTCTGACGCCACGTCAAAACCTGACGTAAACCTCACGCACGGCGCGCCGGGTATGGAACGCCCGGGGTCCCCGGTGCGTCTGAGTTCGAACGGGTGACCCGGGGGGCACCCCTTTGATCTGGGGTGAGTGGGTTTGGCCAGGCCGGGCGTTCGCCGCACGCTGCGCGTGCTGGGCCTGGTGGTGAGCCTCGTCGGTCTCACCGTGCTGTTGCTCACCCGCACCGACGCCCTGCACACCACCGTGACCGGCCCGGTGCATCTGCCGTGGTGGTCGATGGTGGTGATGTTCGGCGCGGCCGAGATGGTCGTGCTGCACCTGCAGATCCAGCGCGAGGCGCAGACCGTCTCGCTGTCGGAGATCCCGCTGGTCATCGGCCTGTTCATGGCCGCCCCGTCCGACCTGCTGATCGGGCGCATCCTCGGCTCGTTCCTGGTGTTCACGCTGCAGCGCCGGCAGGCCGCGATCAAGGTCGCGTTCAACACCGCGCTGGTCGCCGCCAGCGGCAGCCTGGCGCTGGCCGTGTGGGCGCTGACCTGGAGCCGGATCGAGGCCGGGCCCGAGGCCTGGGCCGGGGTGTTCGCCGCGGTGATCGCGGCCGGCACCTTCGACGCGATCGCCACCACCATGGCCATCGGCTGCTACGAGAGCAGCGTCAAGCTGCACCTGCTGCTGCGCGAGATCGCCGCCTCCGGGGTGCTGGCCGCCGCGGTCGGCACCATCGGCCTGGTCGCGGCCACGGCGATCAGCTACGACGTGCGCGCGGCGTTCCTGGTGGAGGCCACGGGCGCGCTGCTGCTGCTCGGCTACCGCGCCTACGCCTCGCTGCGCGAACGACACGAGAGCCTCGAGCAGCTCTACCACTTCTCCGAGGTGGTCTCCGGGGCGCACGACGTGGACACCGTGCTGCGCTCGGTGCTGGAGCAGGCCCGCCAGCTGCTGCGCGCGGACCGCGCCGAGTTCCTGGCCTTCGCCTTTCCGTCCAGCCTGGCCCCGCAGCGGATGACGCTGCTCTCCGACGGCGTGACGCATGTGGCGGGCCCGGACGAGCCGATGTCCACCGACCCGGTGGTCGAGCGGGTGCGCGCCGAGCGGCATTCGATGCTGCTGGCCCGGCAGACCAGGGACCACGCGCAGCGCGCCTATCTGGACGCGAACGGCCTGCGCGAGGCGATCGTGGTGCCGCTGCACATGGAGGGCTCGATCGTCGGCACGCTGTCGGTGGCGAACCGGCTGGGCGAGGTGCGCGGTTACGACGCCGGTGACGTGCGGTTGCTGGAGACGGTCGCCAACCACGCCGGGGTGGCGCTGAAATCCGGCAGCCTGATCGCCCGGCTCTCCCACGAGGCGCACCACGACACGCTCACCGGCCTGCCCAACCGGCACCTGCTGCAGCAGGAGCTGGACGTCGCGATCGCCGCGATCCGCACCGGCGAATCCGCCGGTTGCGCGGTGATGATCTCCGACCTGAACGGGTTCAAGGAGGTCAACGACACCCTCGGCCACCAGCACGGCGACGAGCTGCTGCGCAACGTGGCACGCAACTTCGTGGGCGTCGCCGCCGGCCGGGCGCTGGTCGCCCGGCTGGGCGGGGACGAGTTCGCGGTGCTGATCACCGACGTGGCCGACCCGGAGCGGGCCACCGGCTTGGCCCGCGAGCTGGTCGGCGCGCTGGGTCGTCCGGTGCGCATCGACGGGGTCAGCGTCGAGGTCAGCGCCTCGGTCGGGGTGGCCATGGCGCCGCTGCACGCGGAGGACGCCTCCGGGCTGCTCAAGCGCGCCGACGTGGCGATGTACGCGGCCAAGGCCAACGGCGGCGGGGTCCGGCTCTACGACGAGGGACTGCAGGAGGCCGCCAACCCCAGCCGGCTGACGCTGGTCTCCGACCTGCGCGCGGCGATCAAGGACGGCGGCATCGAGGCCTGGGTGCAACCCAAGGCGTCGCTGGCCGACGGTTCGGTGGCCGGCGTGGAGGTGCTGGCCCGCTGGCGGCACCCGGTGGACGGCGTGCGCGGCCCCGGCGAGTTCCTGCCGGTGGCCGAGGCCAACGGCATGATCGGGGCGCTCACCGAGGCCATGCTGGACGGGGCCCTGTCCGCCTGCGCGAGCTGGCAGGCCGCGGGCATCGGCGCCGGGGTGGCGGTCAACGTCTCCCCGCGCAGCCTGAAGGACCCCAGCTTCCTGGAGACCGTGTCCGCCGCGCTGGCCCGGCACGGCACCGACCCGCACCTGCTGACCATCGAGATCACCGAGACCAGTCTGATGGCCGACAGCCCGCAGGCCATTGACCTGCTGGTCCGGCTCTCCGCGCTGGGTGTGCGGCTGTCCATCGACGACTTCGGCACCGGCTACTCCTCGTTGGCCTACCTGCGCCGGCTGCCGGTGGACGAGGTCAAGCTGGACCGGGAGTTCATCTCGCGGATCGTCGCCGAGCCCAAGGTGCTGATGATCGTCCGCTCGATCGCCGACCTGGCCCGCAACATGGGCATCTCGATCGTCGCCGAGGGCGTCGAGGACGAGGCCACCTGGAATGCCCTGGCCGAGCTCGGCGCGGGCGCCGCGCAGGGCTACCACCTGGGTCGACCGATGCCGGCCGCGGAGTTCCCGGCCTGGTTGGAGCGCTACAACATCAACCTCGCGGTGCGCGGCGTGCCCGGTCCGCTGCTGCCCCGCGGGCGTCGCCGGCGCACCGACGCCGCGGCCTGAAACGCCGTCAGCCGGCCGTTCACCGAAAAAGGCGGCGCGTCGAGGTTGTTCTTCCGGGTCCGGGTTGGGCACAATTGCGCCGCATCACCAGCTCTCCCGGGGCTTGGCGAGATCGCAGGGGAAGGCGTATCTCGGCCGTAGCAACATCCTGGAGGAACTCGGTGACGACCACCCGTGGGGTGCTTTACGTGCACTCCGCTCAGTCCGCCATGTGCGCTCATGTTGAGTGGGCCGTGGCGGGTGTGCTCGGTGTTCAGGTCAAGTTTGACTGGACACCGCAGCCGATCGCGCCCGCGCAGTGGCGTACCGAGCTGTCCTGGCAGGGGGAGGCAGGGACAGCCGCCGAGCTGGCCTCCGCGCTGCGGGCGCACCAGGTCCGCTTCGAGGTCACCGAGGAGCCGTGCGCCGGCCACGAGGGCTCCCGGTTCAGCAGCACGCCCACCCTCGGCGTCTACCACGCCGTGATCGGCGTGCACGGCGACATCATGGTCAACGAGGACCGGCTGCGCGCCGCGGTGCTCCGGTCGCTGGAGACCGAGGACTGCGACCTGTCCGACGAACTCGACCTGCTGCTCGGCCAACCCTGGGACGACGAGCTCGAGCCGTTCCGACACGCCGGCGCCGGCGCCCCGGTGCGCTGGCTGCATCAGGTCGGTTGAGAACTCGCTGTGAACCCGTCCGCGGGGGTATGAATGCAAGCCGCCGTGGGCAGAAAGTCGGTGGGACGCGAAGTCCTCCCCTGAACGTGGCCGCAGGGCGCCCGCCCGGTGTGTACTTTTTGGACCCGGTTGGTTCCTGACGCGGCCACACCAACGAAATACCGAGAGCCGGGCGCCCGCGCCCGGCTCTCGGTTGTGTGGGGATCTGGTGGGGCGTCACAACGGGATGTTGTTGTGCGCGCCGCGGGCCGGGGGAGCGGCGGCCAGGGCGGCGGCCACCGCGGTGCGGGTGCGCGCCGGGGCGATGACCTCGTCCACCGCGCCGGCGGCCAGCGCTGCGGTCAGCCCGCCGGTGGCGGCGTGCTCGGCGACCAGGCGTTCCTCCAACGCGGGGCGTTCGGCGTCGGTGGCGGCGGCCAGCGCGCGGCGGTGCAGGATGCGCACCGCGGCCAGCGGGCCCATCACCTCCAGCTCGGCGCCGGGCCAGGCGAACACGCGGGTGGCGCCGAGCGAGCGCGAGTTCATCGCGATGTAGGCGCCGCCGTAGGCCTTGCGGGTCACCACGGTCACCCGGGGCACGGTGGCCTCGGCGAAGGCGTGCAGCAGCTTGGCGCCGCGGCGCACCACGCCGTCCCATTCCTGGCCCACGCCGGGCAGGTAGCCGGGCACGTCGACCAGCACCGCCAACGGCACGCCGAACGCGTCGCACATGCGCACGAAGCGCGCCGCCTTCTCCGCCGAGGACCAGTCCAGGCAGCCACCCAGCCGCAGCGGGTTGTTCGCCAGCACCCCCACGGTCCGTTCACCCATTCGGCCTAACGCGGTCACCACATTCGGCGCGAAATGCTCCTGCAGCACCACCGTGCTGCCGGGGTCCAACAGCCGGGTGACCAACGGCGTGACGTCGTACGCGCGGCGCGGCGATTCGGGCAGGCCGGCGGCCAGGTCCACGTCGCGGACCGCGTCGACGTCCAGGGTTCGTTGGTCGGCGAGCAGCGCGACCAGGTCGCGGGTGACGGTGAAGGCCTCGTCCTCGTCCGCGGCGGTGTGGTGCACCACGCCGGAGCGGCGGCCGTGTGGCTCGGGGCCGCCGAGCAGGTCCGCGCCCGCGTGCTCGCCGGTGACGGTGGCCACCACGTCCGGTCCGGTGACGAACACCCGCCCGGCGGGGGCCATCACCACCAGGTCCATCAGCGCGGGACCGTAGGCGGCGCCGCCGGCCGCCGCGCCGAGCACCAGGGAGAGCTGCGGGATGCGCCCGGAGGCCCGGGTCATCGCCGCGAACACCCGGCCGACCGCCTCCAGACCCGCCACGCCCTCGTTGAGCCGGGCCCCGCCGGAGTGCCACAGCCCGATCACCGGGCAGCCCGCCGCCAGCGCGTGCTCATAGGCGGCGCCGACCACCGCGCAGCCGGCCACCCCCATGGCCCCGCCGGACACCGCGGGATCAGCGGCGAAGGCCGCCACCGGACACCCGTGCACGGTGCCGGTGACGGCGCGGAAACCGTCGTCGCCGGACCCGGCCAGCGGGTGGGCGGAATCGGGGTCGAGCAGACGCGCGAGCCGATCGCTCGCGAGGTTCGCGGGCTCTCGGCCGTTCGTCACGGATTCAGGAGCCGGTGAAGACCAGGCAGACGTTGTGCCCGCCGAAGCCGAAGGAGTTGTTCAGCGCGGCGATGTCGCCCGAGCGCAGTTTGCGCGGCTCGAGCCGGGCCACGTCGATGGTCGCGTCGTCGTCCTGGTCGTCGAGGTTGATCGTCGGCGGCACCAGACGGTTCTTCACGGCCAGCGCGGTGAACACCGACTCGATGGCGCCGGCGCCACCGAGCAGGTGACCGGTCATCGACTTGGTGCCGGTGACCACGACGTTGTCCACGGCGTCGCCGAACACGGCGCGCAGCGCGAACACCTCGGCGACGTCGCCCTGCGGCGTGGACGTGGCGTGCGCGTTGACGTGCACCAGGTCCGCAGCCTCGAGCTTCGCGTCCTCGACGGCGAAGCGCAGCGCCCGGGCCACCCCGGTGCCCTCGGGGTCGGGTTGGGCGACGTGGTGCGCGTCCGCGGTCATGCCCGCCCCGGCCAGCGTGCAGTAGATCTTCGCGCCGCGCGCCCTGGCGTGCTCCTCGGACTCCAGCACGACGCAGCCCGCACCCTCGCCGAGCACGAAGCCGTCGCGCGCCTTGTCGTAGGGCCGCGAGGCGCGCTCGGGCTCGTCGTTGCGGATGGACATGGCCTTCATCGCGGCGAAGGCGGCGATCGGCAGCGGGTGAATCGCGGCCTCGGTGCCACCGGCGACGACGACGTCGGCGCGGCCGCTGCGGATCATCTCCAGGCCCATGGCCAGCGCCTCGGCGCCGGAGGCGCACGCGCTGACCGGGGTGTGTACCCCGGCCTTCGCGCCGATCTCCAGACCGACCGCGACCGCGGGGGCGTTCGGGATCAGCATCGGGATGGCCAACGGGGAGACCAGTCGCGGTCCCTTGGTGTTGAGCACGTCGTAGGTGTTGAGCAGGGTGATGATGCCGCCGATACCGGAGGCGACGACGACGCCGAGGCGCTCCGGGTCCACCCCGATGGCCTCGCTGCCCCCGGCGTCCGCCCACGCCTCGCGGCCGGCGATCAGCGCCATCTGACTGCCGCGGTCCATCCGGCGGGCCTGCACCCGCTCGAGAACCTCGCTGGGTTCGACGGCGATGCGCCCGGCGATCCGCACCGGCAGTTGCTCGGCCCAGTCCTCGGTCAGCGCCGCGATGCCGGACGTGCCGCTCAACAGTGCTTCCCAGGTGGACGGCACGTCCCCACCGACAGGGGTGGTCGCACCCAGACCGGTGACGACGACGGTGGTTGCGCTCATCTCTACCTACTCCTGTCAGCCGGGGCGGGCCGGGGGATCGCGGCCCGCCCGTGATGGTGCGTCAGGCGTTGGCGGCGATGAACTTCACCGCGTCGCCGACCGTCTGCAGGTTCTTGACCTCGTCGTCCGGGATCTTCACGCCGAAGCGCTCCTCGGCGGCCACGATGACCTCCACCATGGACAGCGAATCGATGTCCAGGTCCGCGATGAAGGCCTTGTCCGGCTGGACGTCCTCGGCGGGGATGCCGACGATCTCGTTGACGATCTCGCCCAGGCCCTCGACGATTTCGGCCTCGGTCACAGCTGCCATCTCGGTGAACTCCTCATGGTGTCGGTGCAGTGGATTGGTGCGGGACAAGCTAGGGGATGGTGACCACCTGTGCGGCGAAGCTCAGGCCGGCCCCGAAGCCGATCAGCAACGCGGTGTCGCCGCTGCGGGCCTCACCGCGCTCCAACATGGTCTCCATGGCCAGCGGGATGCTGGCCGCGGAGGTGTTGCCGGTGTCCGCGATGTCGCGGGCGATGTTCACGTGGCCGGGCAGTTTCAGCGCCCGGGCCATCGCGTCGGTGATGCGCATGTTCGCCTGGTGCGGAATGAAGCAGTCCAGGTCGTCCAGGGTCAGCCCGGCGGCCGCGACGGCCTGGCGGGCCACCGGCGCCATGGCGTAGGAGGCCCAGCGGAACACCTGCTGGCCGTTCATGGTCAGCCAGGCGCGCTCACCCGCGGTGGCCTTCGCCACCCAGTCGCCGTCCATGGTGATGGCCGAGGCCTGGGCACCGTCCGCGCCCCAGACCACCGGGCCGACGCCGGGGGTGTCCGCGGGGCCGAGCACCGCCGCGCCGGAGCCGTCGCCGAAGATGAAGGCGATGCTGCGGTCGGTGGGGTCGACCAGCGGGGAGAACTTCTCGGTGCCGATGATCAGCGCGTACTCGGCGCCGCCGGACCGGATCAGCGAGTCGCCCAGGGCGACCCCGTAGGAGAACCCGGCGCAGGCGATGTTCACGTCGAAGGCCGCGGCCGCGGTGGACCCCAACCGGTGGGCCACCTCCGGGGCGGCCGCCGGGATCTGCACGGTGGTGGTGCACGAGGCCACCATCACCACGCCGATCTGTTCCGGGCTGATGCCGGCCGCGGCGATGGCCTTGCCGCCCGCGGCCACCGACATGTCCTGGATGGTTTCGTCGGCCGCGGCGAACCGGCGGGTGACGATCCCGGAGCGGGACCGGATCCACTCGTCGGTGGAGTCGATGTGTTGGCAGATGTCGTCGTTGGTGACCACCTGCGCGGGGCGGTAGCCGCCGACGCCGATCATCCGGCTGTAGGCGGCGCCGCCGCCGGTGTTGATGCGTCCGGTCATGACGGTGCTCCCTCCCGTAGCAGCTTCCGGGCCGCGTCGAGATCCTCCGGCGTCTTCACCGCGACGCCGGCGACCCCGCGCATGCCGCGCTTGGCCAGACCGGTCAGCGTGCCGCCGGGCAGCAGTTCGATCAGCCCGGTGACGCCGAGGTCCATCATCGTGGTCATACACAGATCCCAGCGAACCGGGTTGGAAACCTGATTCACCAGGCGGGAGAGGAACTCCGCGCCGGTGGCGACGACGGCCCCGTCCGCGTTGGACAGCAGCTTCGTGCTGGGGTCGCCGGGGGTGATCGAACCGCTCAGCTCGGCCAGGTAATCCACCGCCGTTGACATGTGCGAGGTGTGGAAGGCGCCGGCCACGGACAGCGGGATCAGCCGGGCCTTCTCCGGGGGGTCGGCGGCCAGCGCGTCGAGTTGGTCCTTGGTGCCCGCGGCCACCAGTTGGCCCGCGCCGTTGTCGTTGGCCGCGGTGAGTCCGTGCTCGGCGAGCTTGGCCAGCACCGCGTCGCGGTCCCCGCCGAGCACCGCCGTCATGCCGGTGGGGGTGATCGCCGCGGCGTCGGCCATGGCCCGGCCGCGTTCCCGGACCAACACCATGGCCTGCTCCGCGGTCAGCACGCCGGCCGCGGCGGCCGCGGTCAGCTCGCCGACGCTGTGTCCGGCCAGGACTCCCACCCCTGCGGTACTACCCGCCGGCAGCAGTTCACCCAGCGCGGCCAGGCCGGCGGCCACCAGCAGCGGCTGGGCGACCGCGGTGTCCTTGATCTCCTCGGCGTCGCCCTTGGTGCCCAGCGTCACCAGGTCCAGCTCGGTGACCGCGGACAACTCCTCCAATCGGGCGGCAACGGCGGGCAGCTCCAGCCAGGGAGCCAGGAATCCGGGGGTCTGCGCGCCCTGCCCGGGCGCCACGATCGCAAGCACGAGTCCACCATCCCGCCTACTGCCGCGTACTGCCGTACCGGGCGCCACCAAGTTGGCTGGACCGACTTGTGGAGATCCTACAATTCCGGCTGCGCGGGCTCGAGTCTGCCCAGCGTGAGCGCTATACGCAGCGTGAACGCCGAGCGGGAGTTCGAGGGGACGAGGCCGGTGACGTCGGTCACACGGCGTAATCGATAGCGGACCGTGTTGGGGTGAACGAACAACATCCGGGCGGTTGCCTCCAGGGAACTCGCGAGCTCCAGGAACGCCGTCACGGTCTCCAGCACCGACGCCCCGGCCTCGGTCAGCGGGCGGTACACCTCGTCCACCAACTGCCGTTTGGCGCGCTCATCGCCGGCGATGGCGCGCTCGGCCAGCAGGTCCGCGGCGGCCACCGGGCGCGGGGCCTCCGGCCAGGCCGGCGCGGCGCGCAGGCCGGACAGCGCGTCGGCCGCGGAACCGGCGGCGGCCGCCAGGTCGGGCACCGCCGGCCCGACCACGACCGGCCCCGGGCCGAACGCCGGGGCGAACAGCGTGGCGGCCTGCCCGGCGTCCTCGGCGCCACCGACGATCACCACCAGACGCTCGCCCTGCACGCCGGCCAGCACGTCCACGTGCGCGTGCCGACCGATGCGGTGCACCGCCTTGGCCACCACCGCCGGGTCCTGGCCGGGGGTGCTGCCCACGATCACCGCGACCGAGCCGGGCTGCGACCAGCCCAGCGCGGCGGCGCGGGAGTGCAGCGCCTCGTCGGGTTCGTCGCGCAGGATCGCGTCCACGATCACCGCTTCCAGGCGGGCGTCCCACGCGCCGCGGGTCTCCGCGGCCGCGGCGTAGATCTGCGCGGCGGCGAAGGCCAGTTCCCGGGAGTAGCGCAGCAGCGCGGTGCGCAGCCAGTCCGCCTCACCGGGCGCGGCGAGTTCCTCGATGCGGGCTTCGATCACGTCCACGGTGATCCGCACCAGCTCCACGGTCTGCAGCAGGGAGACCGCGCGGGTCATCTCCGGCGGCGCCGCGGAGAACACCTCCACCGGGAGTCGGGCGCCGCGGTGCGGGTCGTCCAGCCAGGCGCAGAAGTTGTTCACCCCGGCCTGCACGATCAGCCCGATCCAGGACCGGCTCTCCGCGGCCATGTCCCGGTACCAGGGCAGTTCGTCGTGCATCCGGTCCAGCGCGGCGGTGGAGATCATGCCGGAGGCGGCGGTGACCCGGCGCACGGTGCGCGGATGGTCGTGGACGACGGCGGTTTCACTCGCCCGGGGCGGGGCCGGCATGGCCGAAGCGTAGCCGGCTACGGTCTAGCAATGAGCGAGCTCGCGAGCGAATCATGAGCACGGCATGAGCGCGCGCGATCCGTTGGCCGACCTCGGCCAGATCGCGTTCCTGCTGGAGCGGGCGCACGAACCGACCTACCGGGTGCGGGCGTTCCGCAACGCCGCCGCGGTGATCGCGGCGCTGCCCGAGGGCGAACTGGAGGCCCGCGCCGCCGCCGGCACGCTCACCGAGTTGAAGGGCATCGGCGAGGCCACCGCGGGCACCATCACCGAGTCGCTGGCGGGCACCGTGCCCGGTTATCTGGCCAAGCTCGCGGCCAGGGCGCCGGCGTCGGTGGCGCCGGGCGGGGAGGCCATTCGCGCGGCGTTGCGGGGGGACCTGCACAGTCACTCGGACTGGTCGGACGGCGGCAGCCCGATCGAGGAGATGGCCCGCACGGCCGCGGACGTCATCGGGCATTCCTATCTGGTGCTCACCGACCACTCACCGCGGTTGACGGTGGCCCGCGGATTGACCGCGGAGCGGTTGCGCAAGCAGTTGGACGTGGTCGCCGAGGTCAACGAACGGCTGGCGCCGTTCCGGCTGCTCACCGGCATCGAGGTGGACATCCTGGAGGACGGCGCCCTGGATCAGGACGACGACCTGCTGGCCCGGTTGGACGTGGTGGTGGCCAGCGTGCACTCCAAGCTGCGCATGGACGCCGAGTCGATGACCCGGCGCATGGTGCGTGCGATCGCCAACCCGCACACCGACGTGCTCGGGCACTGCACCGGGCGAATCGTCGGGCGTGACCCCGACGGCAAACGCGGGGGAAGCCGGGGGCGGCCGGAGTCGGAGTTCGACGCGGAGTTGGTGTTCGCCGCCTGCGCGCGGTTCGACGTGGCGGTGGAGCTCAACTCCCGACCGGAGCGGTTGGACCCGCCCAAGCGGTTGATCGAGCTCGCTGTCGAGGCGGGATGTCGGTTCGCCATCGACTCCGACGCGCACGCGCCGGGGCAGCTGGATTGGCAGCCGCACGGCTGTGTGCGCGCGGTGCAGTGCGGTCTGACGCCGGATCAGATCGTCAACACGTGGGACGTCGACGAACTACTGGCCTGGACCGGGCGTCACCGCTGACGGCGGGCAGTAGGGAGTGGCCGAACCGTTGGGGCCGCCACCGGCCAGGTCCGCGGCGGCCACCCAGCCGCGCTCCAGGCGTACCCAGGACTGCGCGAGGTCCCGGCAGGTGACCCGGGCCAGCGCGCCCAGCGGCAGGGTGTCGCCGGTGTCGTAGTCGGGGCCCGGGCCGCTGCGGGTGATGGCGCCGCTGCTGCTGGCCACCGGGCTGGCGTAGGTGCACTCCGGCAGGTCCTTCGCCGAGCCGCCGGCCACCCGCGCGTCGTCGAGGTAGCTGCCGTCGGTGAGCTTGTCCCAGGTCGGTCGGCCCGCGGTGCGCACCTGGCAGACCACGTCCGCGGCGGTACCGGTCTCCAGCGAGCTCACCCGGGCGGCGGTCACGTCCGGGGCGCGGTGCGAGGCGGTGTCCGCCGCGGTGATCGGGAAGCTGCGGGCCACGGTGGCCACCGGGGCGTCCACCAGGTCGGAGTCGATGGTCAGGGCCACGCCGCCGTGCCGCTCGGTGTGGTCGCCGCGGTACTGCTTCATCCGCTGGTGGTGCGACCAGGCGGAGTCCGGGATGCCCGGCCACGCCTGCAACGAGCGGGCGCGGTCCCAGCGGGCCAGCCACACGGCGTCCGGGCGGGTCAGGTCCACCTCGGCGTAGCGGGCGGCGGCGTCGCCCAACGCCGCGCGGCTGCTGCCGTACATGCCGCTGAGGTAGCCGCTGCGGTGCAGTTCCTGCGTCCACCCGGACAGGTACTTGGCCACGGTGCGGGCGCAGGCGGAGTCGGCCGGGTCGTAGCCCTCGATGTCGGCGTAGATGGCGCTGCCGGGCAGGATGCCCAGCGCGCGGGCCGCGGAGACCGCGCCCGCAGCGGCGGCGGTGCCCTCCTCGGTGGCGTGCTTGGTGTGCATGGGCTTCTTCTTACGGTTGTCCCGGCACGGGGCCTGCAGGCCCATGTCGATCGGGATCAGGTGCCAGCCGACGGCGGTGGTGGAGCGCACCCAGGACGGGGTGAGGTTGGTCTGCTCCGGGCAGCCGCGGTTGCGCCCGGACAGGTAGATGCCGACGCCGCGGTAGGGCGAGTCCAGCCACGCGTCCATCGTCTTCAGGCTGGGCGCCTCGCAGGTGTCGAAGGCCTTGCCGGTGAAGGTGGTCACCGAGGCGCCCGCGGGGTAGCTGGGGCCGGGATCGGAGCGGTCCGGCCCGGCCTGCGCGTCCGGGCCCGCGAACACCGCGGTGGCCGCGCCGCCGACCAGCAACAGCGCGGCGAGGGTGTTCACCGCCCGGTCCCGTCGATGCGCCAGCCGCGGCTTGGCCGCGTTCGGCTTGGCCGGGGAGATCCGGGTGGTGCCCGCCATGAAGTGACGCCTTCCGATCCGCGCTCGAGGTGCGGGATCAGACTAGGCGTCAGAGTGACCTATGTGACGGATGTGACAAGCGGCGTGTCCCCGGGGTCGATCAGGTCTCGCCGCCGGCCTCCGCGGCGGTGGTGGCGGTGACGTCGGCCAGCCGGTAGCGCTCCAGCGCCTCGCGGACGGTCTCCGGCTTGACCTCGCCGCGGCGGGACAGGTCGGTGAGCGTCTGCACCACGATGGACTGGGCGTCGACCTTGAAGTGTCGGCGCAGCGCGGCCCGGGTGTCCGAGCGGCCGAAGCCGTCGGTGCCCAGCACGGAGAACTCCGGCACCCACCGGGCGATCTGGTCGGGCACCGCCTTCATCCAGTCCGAGACCGCGATCACCGGGCCGGGCGCGCCGTCCAGCGCCCGCACCACATGCGGCACCCGCGCCGGCTCATCGGGGTGCAGCAGGTTGTGCTCGTCGCAGTCCATGGCGTCGCGGCGCAGCTGCGACCAGGACGTCGCCGACCACACGTCGGCGGCCACGCCCCACTCGGCGGCCAACCGCTGCTGGGCCTCCAGCGCCCACTGCATGCCGGTGCCGGAGGCCAGGATCTGCGCCCGCGGGGCGCCCTCGGCCACCTCCGGGGCGGCGGCGTAGCGGTACAGCCCGGCGAGGATGCCCTCGACGTCCACCCCGTCCGGCTCCGCGGGCTGCAGGTACGGCTCGTTGTAGACGGTCAGGTAGTAGAAGACGTCCTCGCCGTGCGGGTGCTCGCTCGACGAGCCGTACATCCGGCGCAGGCCGTCCTTCACGATGTGCGCGATCTCGAAGGCCCAGGCCGGGTCGTAGGACACGCACGCGGGGTTGGTGGAGGCGAGCAGCAGCGAGTGCCCGTCCTCGTGCTGCAGGCCCTCGCCGTTGAGCGTGGTGCGCCCGGCGGTGGCGCCCAGCAGGAACCCGCGGCCCAACTGGTCGCCGAACGCCCACAGGGCGTCGCCGGTCCGTTGGAAGCCGAACATCGAGTAGAAGATGTACATCGGGATCATGTGCTCGCCGTGCGTGGCGTAGGCCGTGCCGGCCGCCGTCAGCGAGCCCACCGCGCCGGCCTCGCTGATGCCCTCGTGCAGGATCTGGCCCTGTTCGGACTCCTTGTAGGACAGCAGCAGCTTGCGGTCCACCGCCTCGTAGGTCTGGCCGTGCGGGGAGTAGATCTTCGCGGTCGGGAAGATCGCGTCCAGGCCGAAGGTGCGGGCCTCATCGGGGATGATCGGCACGAACCGGTGCCCGATGCCCGGGTCCTTGATGAGGTCCTTGAACAGCCGGACGAAGGCCATCGTGGTGGCCACCGACTGCTTGCCGGAGCCGGCCCGGATCTCCGCGTACACGTCGTCCTCGGGCAGCTTGAGCGGTTTCGGGCGCACCACCCGGGAGGGCATGTAGCCGCCCAACGCGCGGCGGCGGTCCTGCATGTACTGGACCTCGTCGGAGTTCGGGCCGGGGTGGTAGTACGGCGGCAGGTCGGCCTCGAGCGCGGCGTCGGTGATCTCCAGGTGCAGCCGGTCGCGGAACTCCTTGAGATCGGCCTTCGTCAGCTTCTTCATCTGGTGGGTGGCGTTGCGCGCCTCGAAACTCTTCAGCGTCCAGCCCTTGATGGTGTGGGCCAGGATCACCGTCGGCTGTCCGACGTGTTCGCGGGCCGCCTTGAACGCCGCGTACACCTTGCGATAGTCGTGCCCACCGCGGGAGAGCTTGGTGAGCTGATCGTCCGTCAGATGCTGCACCATCTTGCGCAGCCGCGGGTCGGTGCCGAAGAACGTCTCCCGGATGTAGTTGCCGTCCTCGGTGGTGAACGTCTGGAACTGCCCGTCCGGGGTGGTGTTCATCGCGTTGACCAGCACGCCGTCGACGTCGGCGTGCAGCAGCGGGTCCCAGTCCCGACCCCAGATCACCTTGATGACGTGCCAACCGGCGCCGCGGAAGTAACTCTCCAGCTCCTGAATGATCTTGCCGTTGCCGCGCACCGGGCCGTCCAGCCGCTGCAGGTTGCAGTTGATGACGAAGGTGAGGTTGTCCAACTCCTCGCGGGCGGCCAACCCGATGGCGCCCAGCGACTCCGGCTCGTCCATCTCGCCGTCACCGAGGAAGGCCCACACCTGGCTGCGCGAGGTGTCCTTGATCTGACGGTTCAGCAGATACCGGTTGAACCGGGCCTGGTAGATGGCGTGCAGCGGGCCGAGGCCCATGGACACGGTGGGGAACTCCCAGAAATCCGGCATCAACCGCGGGTGCGGGTAGGACGGCAACCCGCCGCCGGGGTTGGTCAGCTCCTGACGGAACCCGTCGAGCTGCTGCTCGGAGAGCCGGCCCTCGAGGAACGCGCGGGCGTAGATGCCGGGGGAGGCGTGCCCCTGGATGTACACCTGGTCGCCGGACTCGCCGCCGGCCTTGCCGCGGAAGAAGTGGTTGAAGCCGACCTCGTAGAGGCTGGCCGAGGACGCGTAGGTGGCGATGTGCCCGCCGACCCCGATGCCGGGGCGGTTGCCGCGGGACACCATCACCGCGGCGTTCCACCGGATGAACGCCCGGATGCGGCGCTCGACGAACTCGTCGCCGGGGAACCACGGCTCGGACTCGGTGCCGATGGTGTTGATGTAGTCGGTGCTGCGCAGGCCCGGCACGCCCACCTGGCGTTCCCGGGCGCGCTCCAGCAGGCGCAGCATGAGGTAGCGGGCGCGGGCCCGCCCACCGGTGTCGACGATGGCATCCAGCGACTGCAGCCACTCCCGGGTCTCTTCCGGATCGACGTCCGGCAACTGGCTGGGGAGGCCGTCGGAGATGACCGAGAAACGTTCGCGTCCTGTCGTCAACGCAGCGTCCTGTTCTGTGCGGGTCGCCTTCCGCTGGTCGAGCGGGGCGGCGGAAATTGCTGGGTTTGCCTCCCATCGTGTCATCCCCGGCCCCGGCGCCACGGGGGCTCGGTACTTGCGTCGGGGCGTCAGGCGCGGTGGACTACCGCGCAGCAGCGCCGCTGCGAGTTCTTCTCAGGAGGGTTCTTCCGTGAGCGCGAGCGCCGAGGGCGCGGGGGGTGCGTCCTCCGGGCGTCTCGGGTTCACCGCCGGTCAGGTCGTTCAGGAGCTGGGTTACGACGACGACGTCGACGACGACCTGCGCGCCGCGATCGAGGACGCCATCGGCGGCGAACTGGTCGACGAGGACTACGACGACGTCGCCGACGTGGTGCTGCTGTGGTGGCGGGACGGCGACGGGGACCTGGTGGACGCCCTGGTGGACGCCCTGACCACGCTGGCCGACGGCGGCGTGATCTGGGTGCTGACCCCCAAGGCGGGCCGGGACGGGCACGTCGAGCCCAGCGACATCGGCGAGGCGGCCCCCACCGCGGGGCTGTCCCAGACCAGCAGCATCTCCGCCGCCCGGGACTGGTCGGGCACCCGCCTGGTGGCGCCGAAGGCGGCCCGCAAAACCCGGTAGCGGAACGGGGTCGTTCCACAGGTAAGTTCGTGCCATGAATTCCGGGGCGGATGCGATCGAGGTGGGGGCGCCGGCACCGGATTTCGGGTTGCGCGATCAGCACAACGTGGTGATCTCGCTGTCCGACTTCCGCGGTCGCGCGGTGCTGCTGGTCTTCTACCCGCTGGCCTTCACCGGGGTGTGCGCCGGCGAGCTGAACCTGATCCAGGCGGATCTGGACGCGCTGCAGAACGAGCAGGTGCAGGTGCTCGCGGTGTCCGTGGATTCCCCGTACACGCTGCGCGTGTTCTCCGACACCGAGGGCCTGAAGTTCCCGCTGCTGTCGGACTTCTGGCCGCACGGGGGTACCGCGCAGGCCTACGGCATCTTCGACGCCGAGGCCGGGGTGGCCACCCGGGCCTCGTTCCTCATCGACGGCGAGGGCATCGTGCGCTGGAAGGTGCTCAGCGACCTGTCCCACCCGCGCGACCACGCCGCCTACCACGGGGCAATCGCTACGCTGACGGGCGCTGGGGGCGCATAGCTCAGCGGTAGAGCCCCGCGCTTACAACGCGGTGGTCACAGGTTCGATCCCTGTTGCGCCCACTCCCCGCGGCGGGCCACCCGCAGCCGCAGCACGCGCTCGGTGTCCCGGGCCTCCTGCAGGTCGCGCAGCCGGCCCGCGAGCAGCATGGTGATCGAGATCAGCCCGACGATCCGGGTGGGCTCCGCGCGGTCGGTGACCGGCATCCGGTCCACCGCGTGCCCGGCCATCCGGGTGGCCACGGCGCGCAGCGTCTCGTCCGGGTGCGCCACGATCGGCTCCGGATGGCCGACGTCGACCACCGGGGTACCCGTCCCGCCGGCGTGCACCGCGGTCTCCAGCTGGGTGCGGGTGACCACGCCGAGCAGCCGGTCGTCCTCGCCCACCACCGGATACAGCATTTGCCGGCGGAAGGTGACGTTGGCCGGGTCCAGGTCGGAGATCAGGCCCAGCGCCTCGCCGGCGGTCAGGTGTGCCTCGAAGGTGAGGATGTCGGTCTCCATCACCTCGCCGATGAACAGGATCTCCAGCGGATCCACGTCGTACTCCCGGGAGAGGTGGTAGCCGCGCCGGGCGATCTTCTCGGTGAGCACCGAGCGCTTGAGCAGCAGCACCGACGCCGCGTACGCGGTGGACGCGCCGATCAGCAGCGGCAGCAGCGCGTCCCAGCGGTGGGTGAGTTCCAGGGCGAACACCACGCCGGTGAAGGGCGAGCGCATCACCCCACCGAGCACCCCGGCCAGCGCCACCAGCGCCCAGAAGCCCGGCCCCACCGCGGGGAAGATCTGCGCCTCCAGCGTGCCCAGCGCGCCGCCGATCATGAACACCGGCGCGAGCACCCCGCCGGAGGTGCCCGAGCCCAGCGACAGCGACCAGATCAGCGTTTTCACGATGAGGATGCCGACCACCAGGTGCAGCCCGATGGTGCCGTTGAGCTCGTCGCCGATGACGTTGTAACCGACGCCGAGGGCCTGCGGGACGATCAGGCCCCCGACGCCGATCACCAGCCCGCCGAGGGCCGGCCACCACATCCAGTGCAGCGGCAGCCGCTTGAACGCGTCCTCCGCGGCGTACACCAGCACGGTGGCCACCACCGCGAGCAGCGCCGCGGTCAGCCCGGTGACCACGCACAGCGGGTAGTCGCGGTCGGTGAGGTGCAGGGTGCCGACGGCGGGGAACAGGGCGCCGCTGCCGAGCAGCGGCCGGCGCAGCACGGCGGCGACGCAGGTGGCCGCGGCGACCGGGACGTAACTGCGCGGCCGCCACTCGAACAGCAGCAACTCCACCGCGAGCAGCACCGCGGCGAACGGGGCGTTGAAGGTGGCCGCCATGCCGGCGGCGGCGCCGGAGACCAGCAGCGTCTTGCGCTCGTCCGCGGTGAGCCGCAGGAACTGCGCGATCAGCGAGCCGATCGCGCCGCCGGTCATGATGATCGGGCCCTCGGCGCCGAACGGCCCGCCGGTGCCGATGGCCACCGCCGCGGACACCGGTTTGAGCACCGCCACCCGCGGTTGCACCTTGCTGCCGCCCAGCAGGATCGACTCGATGGCCTCGGGCATGCCGTGGCCGCGGATCTTCTCCGAGCCGTACCGGGCCATCAGCCCGATCACCAGCCCGCCGCCGATCGGCGCCAGCAGCACCACCGCGGGGTGGTGCGCGCCGACCGCCGGGGAGACCAGCGAGGTGCCGACCCGGCCGTAGAACACCGCGTTGGTGATCAGGCCGATCAGCCGCAGCAGCGCCCACGCCACGCCCGCGCTCACCGCGCCGATGGGCAACGCCAGCGCGGTGATCAGCACCATCCGCGGCGTCGCGGTGAAGTCGCCGAGGTGGCGCACGTCGCGCACGGGCGGTGAATTGTATCGTGACACGAGGTACTAGCTTACGACGTGGAGGTGGCCGGTGACGCGCAGGGGGATCGCCGATAGCGATTACGCGCGCCTGCTGGCGGTGCGTACCGGGTTACGCCGCTTCGAGCGGTGGAGCGCCGAGCGCGCCGCCGACCACGGGCTGACCGCCGCGCAGCACCAACTGCTGCTGGCGGTGCGCGGGCACGACGAGGCGGCCGGCCCGACCATCGGTCAGGTCGCCGCGTACCTGCTGATCCGCCACCACTCCGCCGTCGAACTCGTCGACCGCTCCGAGCAGGCCGGGTTGATCGTGCGCTCCCGCGACGCCGACGACCACCGCGTGGTGCGGCTGGGCCTGGCCCCGCGCGGCGCGGCCGTGCTGGAGTCACTGACCAGCGCGCACCTGGAGGAGTTGGAACGCCTCACACCGCTGTTCGAGTCGCTGATCGGCACGCTGAGCTCTCCTTAGAGCTCGGTCCACCACTCGTGCGAGCCGGCCTCGGCGGTGCTGCTGCGCTGGCCGGGGATCGAGGACTGCGCGCCCTGGCGGAAGCCCCGGATGGTCTCGATCGAGGCGCGGGTGTTGAACACCAGCGCGAACACCGCGCCGAGCACGACCAGGTGCAGCAGCAGTACGACCGCGGTCAGCACCAGGGCCGCGAGACCACCGCCGCCATGAGCGCTCGTCCAGTTCCACGTCCCGGCGATGACGCCCAACGGATCCAGGAACCTGCTGATCACGGCTGATCTCCTCCACGAAGCGGTGTCCGGTTCGACGCAGAACGCTCCGCAACGGATTCGGTCCTTCGGTCCGACTTGCCTCCGCCGAACGGCTGAGTCGGGTTGGGACGTTCGGGTGGCGTTCGTCCGATTGCGGGCGCGTCGGGAATTGGGTGCGCGTATCCCGGAACCGTCCGACCCGATCCGTGCGTCGGATCAGGGTCACGTTCGGGGGAAGGTGGGGCACGCCGATGGCCGTTGTGGGTCTGCACCGGGCGGCGCGCTCCGACGCCCCGACGCGGCTGTGGATCCCGCGCCAGGTGGCCGCCGAGTGGGACGTCCTCGGGGCGCCCGCCCGCGCCATTCAGGTGGACCCGCTCAACGTGGTCCTCGCCCTGGTCAACTGGATGGTGCTGCTGCTGCTGTTGTGCGGCTTCCTGCTGGCCCAGACGCTGCCGTTGGACTCCGCGCTGACCGGCACCTCCGGCTCCTGTCCGACCGGCGCGCAGACATGCGCCACCGCGGGACAGCACCCCGCCAAGTAATCTCGCCGGCGTGTCCGACGCCGAGCCGCGGTTGCGCGATGTCCTCGCGGTGCTGGACGAGCTGTACGACCCGCGCACGGCAGCGTCCTGGGACGCGGTGGGCCTGGTCTGCGGCGACCCGGACGCACCCGTGCGGCGGGTGCTGTTCGCGGTCGACCCGGTGACCCCGGTGGCCGAGGAGGCGCGGGCGTTCGGCGCGGACCTGCTGGTCACCCACCACCCGTTGTTCCTGCGCCCGGTGCACGGGGTGCCCGCCACCACGGCCAAGGGCCGGGTGGTGCACCGGCTGCTCACCGCCGGGTGCGCGCTGCTGGTCGCGCACACCAACGCCGACGTGGCCCGCCCCGGCGTGTCCGACGCGCTGGCCGCGGCGCTCGGGCTACCGACCGGGGAACCGATCGAACCGGACCCCGGCCCCGCGCTGGACAAGGTCGTCACGTTCGTGCCGCACGCGCAGGCGCAGGCAGTGCTGGACGCGCTGGCCGCGGCCGGCGCCGGCGCGATCGGCGACTACGACCGCTGCGCGTTTTCCGTCGAGGGCACCGGCACGTTCCGCCCGCTGGCCGGCGCCCACCCCACGATCGGGCAGGTCGGGGCCGTCGAGACGGTGGCCGAGACGCGCCTGGAGATGGTGCTCCCGCGCGCGCGTCGGGCCGCCGTGCTGGCCGCGCTGCGCGCCGCCCACCCGTACGAGGAACCGGCCTTCGACGTGCACGAACTCGCCGCCGAGCCGTCCTCCTGCGGCATCGGGCGGATCTGCGAGTTGCCCGCCGCCGAGCCGCTGTCCGCGTTCGTCGAGCGCGCGGTGCGCGGGCTGCCGCGCACCGCCACCGGGGTACGGGTGGCGGGCGACCCGGACCGTCCGGTGCGGCGGGTGGCGGTCTGCGGTGGGGCCGGGGATTCCCTGTTCGGCGCGGTGGCCGCGGCCGGGGTGGACGTGTATCTGACCTCCGACCTGCGTCATCACCCCGCCTCGGAGGCCCTGGAGGCGGGCGGCCCGGCGCTGGTGGACGTCGCGCACTGGGCGGGGGAATGGCCCTGGCTGACCGACGCGGCGCGGGCGCTGCGCGACGGGTTGGCGCAGCGCGATCCGGCCGGCGCGACTACGGTGGAGACCCACATCTCCACATTGGTGACCGACCCGTGGACCTCGCACGGTGCGTGAGGAGGAGCTCTGAACGTCGCGCTCTCCGAGCAATGGCGGTTGCTCGACCTGGCGGATCTCGACTTCCGACTGGACCGGCTGGCCCATCGTCGGAACACCCTGCCGGAGACCGCGACGCTGGCGGAGCTGACGCGGCGTCAGGCGCAGGTGGCCGACCTGTTGGTGGCCGCCCAGACCGAGGAGTCCGACGTCGGCCGGGAGCAGGTCAAGGCCGAGGCCGACGTGGAGGCGGTGCGTAACCGGGCGGTGCGCGACCAGCAGCGGCTGGACGCCGGCCAGGTGAGTTCGGCCAAGGAGCTGGAGAGCCTGTCGCACGAGATCGTCAGCCTGGCCCGGCGGCAGGCCGAGCTCGAGGACACCGTGCTGGAGATCATGGAACGCCGGGAGGCGGCGCAGACCCGGGCCGCGGAGTTGGCCGCCGAACGCGACCGCATCGCCGCCGACCTGGTCAGCGTGCGGGCGGCCCGCGACGCGGCGCTGGCCGAGCTCGAGTCCGAGTCGGCCACACTGGGCGGGGAGCGGGCCACGCTGGCCGGCGGCCTGCCCGCCGAGTTCGTCGCGCTCTACGACAAGATCCGCGCCAGCACCGGTGGGGTGGGCGCGGCCGCGCTGCGCCGCGGCGCCTGCGAGGGCTGTCGCATGCAGCTGTCCACCACCGACCTGGGCGCGATCAAGGCCGCCCCGGAGGATCTCGTCATCCGCTGCGAGGAGTGCCGACGGATCCTGGTCCGCGTGGCCGATTCGGGTCTGTGATCCAGTGGTGAGTGGCCGACGACTCGTCGTGGAGGCGGACGGGGCCGCCCGCGGCAACCCCGGTCCGGCGTCCTACGGCGCGGTGGTGCGGGACGCGGACACCGGTGAGGTGTTGGTGGAGCGCGCCGCGACGCTGGGCGAGACCACCAACAACGTCGCGGAGTACTCCGGGCTGATCGCCGCGCTGGAGGCCGCGTTCGAGCTGGACCCCGCGGCGCGGGTCGAGGTGCGCATGGACTCCAAGCTGGTCATCGAGCAGATGGCCGGGCGTTGGGGGGTCAAGCACGCGAACCTCAAGCCGCTGGCTATGAAGGCCCGGATGCTGATCCCGGACTCCGACCGGGTGAGCTGGACGTGGATCCCGCGCGCGCAGAACGGGCACGCCGATCGGCTGGCGAACCTGGCGCTGGACGGGAAATCCGCCGAGGTGCTCGTCCCGCCGTCCGGCGACGAGGTGACGGTGCGCACCGACACCGCCGCGCCGAAGATCATCGGCTGGGCCCGTGACCTGGGCACCACCACCACGTTGCGGTTGCTGCGCCACGGGCAGACCGAGCACACCCTGCAACGCCGGTTCAGCGGCGGCTCCAGCGACCCGGCGTTGACCGAGATCGGCCATCGGCAGGCCGACGTGACGGCGCGTCACCTCGCCACCGCCGGGCACCTCGACCTGATCGTCAGCTCACCGCTGCAGCGCGCTCGGCAGACCGCCGCCGCGGTCGGCGCCGCGCTGGACCTCGACGTGGTCGTCGACGACGACCTGCGCGAGTGCCACTTCGGGGTGTGGGACGGGCTGACCTTCGAGGAGGTCCGCGAGCGCTGGCCCGACGAGCTCGCCGCCTGGCTGGCCTCCCCGGCGATCGCGCCGCCGGGCGGGGAGAGCATGCGTGAGGTGGCCGGCCGGGTCGCCGCCGCGCAGGAGCGGCTGTTGGACCGGCACGCCGGCCAACACGTGCTCGTGGTGGCGCACGTCTCGCCGATCAAGATGCTGATCCGGTTCGCGCTGGACGGCCCCGAGCACCTGGTGCACAAGCTGCAATTGGCCCCGGCCTCGCTGTCCACGGTGACCTGGTACGGCGACGGCAACAGCGCGTTGCACTCGTTCAACGACACCGGTCACCTCGGAGTCCTGGCCCGGGTGGACGGCACATGAGCGGGGCGCCGGACGGCTCGGTGTGGGTGAATTGGGCGCGCAAGCTCGACGCGATGGCCCGGATCGGCTCGGAGTTCGCCGAGAACCCGTACGACCAGCGCCGCTACGCCGAGCTGGCCTCGATCGCCCGCGGCATGTTCGCCGAGCTGTCCGGCCGCCCCGAGGTGGAACTGCCCGACCTCTATCACCACACCGAGGGCTACGTGACGCCCAAGGTCGACGTGCGCGCCGCGGTGTTCGACGACCAGCACCGGTTGCTGCTGGTCCGCGAGGTGGCCGACGGACGCTGGTCGCTGCCCGGCGGGTGGGCGGACGTGGGGGACTCCCCGTCGGTGTCGGCGGCCCGGGAGGTGTACGAGGAGTCCGGGTACACCACCCGGTTGACGCACCTGGTCGGGGTGTTCGACGCGCACGACCCGACCACCCCGTTCAGCGCCTACAAGATCGTCTTCTCCGGCGAGCTGACCGGCGGGGAGGCGGGCGGCGACCACGAGACCGATGGCGTCGGCTTCTTCCCCGCCGACGCGCTGCCGCCGCTGTCGCACCGGCGCACCCCGGACCGGGTGGTCGCCGCGATCTTCGCCCACCACGCCGACCCGAACCTGCCCGCATTGTTCGAGTGAGGAGAAAGGCGAGCGCATGCCCCGGATCACGCCCTGCCTCTGGTTCGACAACAACGCCGCGGAAGCCGCCGCGTTCTACGTGAAGATCTTCCCGGACTCGGCGATCACGAATGTCGTGCACGCCCCGTCCGGCGGCACCCCCAGCAACGAGCCGGGCGCGGTGATGGTGGTTGAGTTCACCCTCGACGGGGCGAGCTTCGTCGGGTTGAACGGCGGGCCGCACTTCTCCTTCTCCGAGGCGATCTCGTTGCAGATCCCGTGTGCCGATCAGGCCGAGGCCGACTACTACTGGGACGCGCTGCTCGCGGACGGCGGCGAGCCGAGTGACTGCGGCTGGCTCAAGGACCGGTTCGGCCTGTCCTGGCAGGTGTTTCCGACCCGGCTGATGGAGCTGATCGGCGACCCGGATCCGGCCCGGGCCAACCGGGCCATGCAGGCCATGATGACCATGCAGAAGATCGACCTGCCGGCGATCGAGGCGGCCGCCGCGCAGAGCTGATGGGCAGTCAGGTCGGTTCGCGGCCGGCCGCCTCCGCGGCGATCAGCGAGTGCACCAGGCGCAGTTTCTCCAGCACCGTGGGGGAGAGCACGAATGGGTACAGGTCGTCCTTGCCCATGCTGCGGTTGACCGCGTTCAGCGCGTAGGTCAGCGGCAGCCAGGAGTCGATGATCTCGTCGAAGTTGCGGACCTGCTCGGTCGGCACGGAGGACAACGGGGCGGTGGGGTCGGGGTCGGCGACCACGTCCGGGCCGGCCACCATGACGCCGAACGCGGCGGCGGTCTGCAGCGTGTCGCGGATGTGCAGGTAGTGCGCGAAGGTCTCCGCCCAGTCCTCCCAGGGGTGGGCCTTGGCGTAGCTCGAGACGTAGACCTCCTCCCAGTCCTGCGCCGAGCCGTCCGCATAGTGCTCCTGCAGGGCCGTGCCGTAGTCGACGCGCTCGTCGCCGAACAGCGCGCGGAACACCTCGATCGCGGGCCGGTCCTGGACCAGCACGGTCCAGTAGTAGTGCCCGATCTCGTGGCGGAAGTGCCCGAGCAACGTGCGGTAGGGCTCCTCCAGGCTGACCCGCAACGCCTCCCGGTGCCCGTCGTCGCCCTCGGCCAGGTCGATGGTGATGACCCCGTCCGCGTGCCCGGTGATCACCGGCCCGGCCACGCTGGACAGCAGGTCGAAGGCCAGGCCCGCCACCGGGTCGGTGTCGCGATCCCGCACCGGCAGACCGAGGTCGTCGAGTTGGTAGAGCAGCCGCCGGGACGCGGCCTGGGCGCGGGCGAAGGCGGCCATGCCGACCGCGTCGTCGTCCCGCGGCCGGGTGCGGGTCAGGCGACAGCAGTCGCACAACCCGTCCGGGGAGTCCGACGCCGTCCAGTTGCACGCGGCGATCTGCGCGTTGGCGCAGCGCACGCCGGGCGGTACCCGCACGAAGCCGCGCACCCGCCGCGCGTAGCCGACCTCCACCCCGCAGGCCAGGCACCGGCTGTTCTCGAAGAACAGCAGGGCGCCGCAGTGGGGACAGGTGAACGAGCGCACCGCGGGACGCTACCCGCCGGCGGGCACCTCCACGCGCGAGGGGGCCACCGGGGCCATGTCCACCGACACCTCCAACGTGCTCTGGGTGCTCTCGGTGAAGATCACCCCGCGCAGTGGCGGCACGTCGCCGTAGTCCCGGCCGACCGCGGCGACCACGTAGGAGTCGTCGACGAACCGGTGGTTGGTCGGGTCCAGGTCCACCCAGCCGAGGCCGGGCGCCCAGACGGACACCCAGGCGTGCGAGGCGTCCGCGCCGACCAGCCGGGGTCGGCCGGGCGGCGGACTGGTCTCCAGGTACCCGCTGACGTAGCGGGCCGCCAGCCCGACCGCGCGCAGCGCGGCCACGCCGAGGTGCGCGAAGTCCTGGCAGACACCCTGGCGGCGGGCCAGGATCTCCACCGGCGAGGTGGACACCGTGGTGACGCCGGGCACGTAGGCGAACTCGGCGATGCGCTCGAGCAGATCGGCGAGCACCTCGTCCAGGCTGCGGGCCGGGCGCAGCAGGTCGGCGGCGAAATCGGCCACCTCGGCGGCCCGCCCGATCATCGGGGAGGGCAGCAGGAACGGGCGGGCGGCGAGCACCTCCGGGTCGGTGTCGGCGCGGTCGGCCAGCCGCTCCCGCACGGTCCGGGCGCGCAGGTCGCGCAGCGCCTCGCGGTCCACGCCGCGGTGCACGTCGAGCAGGCTGCGGGAGGTGACGGTCAGCTCCCGGTGCGGCTCGCGCACCACGAAGTACGTCGAGCGGTTGCCGAAGAAGTCGGTGTGCTCGGCGTACTCCGCCGCCGCGGGTTCGGTGTCGACCGCGTACTCCAGCCGATGCTGCCCCTCGCCGTGACGGGGAATCAGATGTGCCCGGCCGTAGCTGATCAGCACGTCGGAGTCGTAGCCGTACCGGGTGCGGTGGGTGAGGGAGTAGCGACGCGGGCTCACCACGACCCCGCGGTCAGCACGGTGCCCGCCAGCGGCCGCTGCGGGGCCGGATGGACGAAGAAGGCGGCCTCGACCTCGGTGGCCAGCGTGGTCAGCGCCGCGCTCAGGTCGTCGAGGAACGCGCGCAGCGCGGCGCGTTCGCCGTCGGCGTCCGGGACGGCCAACGCCGCGGTGTCCGCCGCGCGCACCCGGCCGCGCAGGTCGCCGAGCAGGTCGCGCACGCCGGACATGCCGCCCGCGTCCGCGGGGAGGCGTTGCAGAGTCTCGCCGAGCCGGTCGAGTTGGTAGCCGATGGCCCGCGGGTTCTCCCGATCCAGCAGCAGCAGGTCCAGCACGGTGTTCACCCCGGCCCGGGCGTGATACCGGCGTCGGTAGGTGATGATGCTCTCCGCCGCGATCAGCACCGATTCCACGACCAGGCTGTCGGTGTCGGCGTCGCGGGTCGCGCCCAGGCCGGCGGACAGCAACGCGGACACGTGCTGCGCCCGCTCCAGGCGTCGCCCGATCTCGCAGAACCGCCACCCGGCGTCGCGTACCAGGCTCTCCGCGATCAGCCCGGACAGCGCGAGCAGGCCCTCCAGTACCCGGGCCAGGGTGCTGGGGATGTTCGCGTCGCGGCGGGTCTGCAGTTCACGTTCCAGCCCGCCCAGCACCAGCCAGGTGTCGGTGGACAGCTGTTCGCGGACGTCGCCGGACAGCGCCGTCAACCGGCGCACCGCGTAGGCCAGCGTGCCCGGCCGGTCCTCGTCGAACACCACGTCGGCGAGCTCGCCGGTGGTGGCGGTGACCTCATGCAGGGTGCGCAGCAGCACGGTCAGCGCCGCGGCGCCGTGCTGCTCGGGGGAGTGGTGGAAGTCCGCCCAGCGATCGTTCACGGCGCGCAGCAGCCGGGTGGTGTCCTCGGCCCGCTCGGCGTAACGGCCCAGCCAGAACATGTCCTCGATGACCCGGGGGGATTCGGTCATCGGCAACAGCTGGGACGGGGTGGCCTCGCGTACCCACGGCGCGACGGTCGGCGTACCGCGGGTGTTGCGGATCCAGATGTCCTTCGAGGTCGGAACCTGACGGGCCGTCAGGCTACGCACCTGGCCCAGGCCGCCGGTCATCACCTGGAAGCCGTTGGTGCCGGCCACCGCGAACATGCGCAGCGTGAGCAACTTCGGGAACAGGTCGTCGGCCTGCACGCTCGGTGCGGTGGAGCACGCCAGGGGCTCCTGGCCCACCCAGGCGTACGGCTCGGCCGAAACGCGCCGGCGCAGCTCGTCGCGCTCGGCGTCGGACAGTTCCCAGCCGTTGACGGAGGTGCGCCCGACACCGCGGGCCAACGGCTTGATCACCAGGTCGGCCAGCTGGTCGGACACCCGACGCAGCCCGTCGGGCTCGCCGCACCACCAGGTCGGCACCGACTTCAGCCGCAGCGGCTCATCGAGCAGCAGCCGGCACAGCGCGGGCAGGAACGGCAGCAGCGCGGGATTCTCCAGCACGCCGGACCCTAGGCCGTTGACCACCGCGACCGTGCCCGAGCGGGCCGCCTCCACCAGGCCGGGCACGCCCAGCTCGGAGTCCGGGCGCAGGTCCAGCGGGTCGCAGAACCAGCTGTCCACCCGGCGCAGGATCACGTCGACCGGTTCGCGTCGGCCCAGCGAGCGCTGCCACACCCGGCCCTCGGCGACCAGCAGGTCCGAGCCGCGCACGAGCGGATAGCCCAGGAGACTGGACAGGTAGGCCTGTTCGAACGCGGTCTCGCTGTGCGCGCCGGGGGTGAGCAACACCGTCCGGGGTGCCTCCGCGGTGGGCGGGGCGAGGACCTCCAACCCGATGCGCATCGCGGAGAAGAACGGCCCCAGCCGCGAGATCTCCGCCTCCCGGTGCAGCGTCGGCAGCACCCGGGACACCACCCGCCGGTTGGCCATGGCGTAGCCGGCCCCGGACGGCGCCTGCACCCGGTCGGCGATCACGCACCAGCCGCCGTCGCGGGCCCGGCCCAGGTCGGTGGCGGCCAGGAACAGCTGCCGCTTGGCGCCCACCACCCCGTCCCAGGCGCGCAGGAAGCCGGGGTGGGCGTGCACCACCTCGGTGGGCAGCACCCCGGAGCGGATGGACTCCCGCGGCCCGTACAGGTCGGCCAGCAGGCGATCGAGCAGCTGGGCGCGCTGCGCCAGGCCCGGTTCCAGCACCGCCCATTCGACCTCGTCGAGGAACACCGGCAGCGGGTCCAGCCCCCAGCGCTGCTCCTCCTCGGCGCCCAACGGGCGGTAGGTGACCCCGTCGGAGTCCAGCAGCCGGTCGGCCTCCGCGGCGGCGGCGGCGAGCCCCTGCGGACCGAGCTGCTCGGCGACCGCGGACAGCTCCCGCCAGCCGCGGCGCACCCGACCGTGAAAGCCGACCATCTCGTCCCAGCAGCCGCGTTGCGCCGCGCGGCGAGCGGCGTACGCGTGCACCATGCCGGGGGTTGCGGTCACCGAACGAAGACTGCCATGTGTATTGGCTGAAATCGGACACCCCGGACGGAGCAGCGATTAACCTTCCGCATACCCGGCTCGACGACCATGCCTGCAAGACCTGGAGGTGCCGGTGACAGGAGCCCATCACTACGTGTACCGACTGATTCCGCGTGAGCTCGCGGATTCGGCCGAGGTGCGCGACGTGATGGCCGAGCACCTGACCTACTGGGCGGGGTTGTTCGACGCGGGTCAGGTGGTGGTCGCCGGCCCGGTGTCCACCGAGGACGGCGTGTACGGCATGGCCGTGGTGCAGGCCGACGACGAGGCCGCGGTGCTGCGGCTGGCCGCCGCCGATCCGGCGATCGTCGCCGGGGTGGCCGACTTCGAGGTGCTCGCGATGCCCAGCGCGTGGGCGCGCGCGGAAGAGGTCGTCCGGGAGCACCGGCGCCGGGTCACCCCGGGGCGACCGCGGGTGCCGCGCGGGCGCCCGGCGAACCGCCCCTGACCGTCAGGACGGGATGGGCGTCCGGGCCGCCGCGCGACGACGGCGCAGCAGCACGGCATCAAGACCGGCGGCGACGACGAGGGCCAGCACGCCCACGCCGCGCCAGGCGCGGTCCCAGCCGGGTTCGGCGAGCAGCAGGACCCCGCCGAGGGCCAGGACGACGCTGTAGAGAAACGCGAGCACCCCGCCGAGGGCCGCGGGCCGCTCGGCCGTCGACGGCTCCGCGGGGACCGGCTCGACGGCGAGTGCTCGCTGGGCCGGCTGCGGTGTGTCCGCGGGCTGCGGCCAGGTCAGGAAGGGCTCGGCGGGCTGCGCGGGGTTGCCCGCCCAGTACTCCTCGGCCGGCACCTGCTCGCCCTTCATCAGGAACGAGTCCGCGGCCAGCACCGCGCCGTCGCCGATCGTCACGCCGTAGTGCACGAAGGAGGCGACGCCCAACGTGACGCCCGCGCCGATCACGGTCCGGTCGGACTTGAACGCCCCGTCCTCCTGGGAGTGCGTCTGCGCGCCGCTGGACGCGTTCATCGTCACGTAGTCGCCCACCGTGACGAAGCACTTCTCCGGGAACGAGGCCCCGTCGTCGAAGACCCGCTTGCCGACCTTCATGCCGAGTCGACGCAACACCATGCTCTTGAACGGCGTGCCGTTGAGGAACTGGATGTAGCCGTAGTTCGGCACCTTCCAGTGCCGCTCGTGCCGCCAGAAACGCTTGTCGTAGATGGAAACCCCGTCCGGGCACAACGACGCGTAGCGCAGGCACGCCCGCTCCACGGCGACGTAGAACAAGAACAGGAAGACCCCGTAGCCGGCCTCGGCCAGCGCGAGGCCCCAGGCGCTGCCGGAGGAATCGATGGCCTCGCCGCCGGCCTCGGCGAACACGAACAACGAGAACACGCCGATCCAGCGCACCAGCAGGGCCATCAGCACGCTCACCGTGTTGTGCCGGTTCTTCCGGCGCAGTCCGCGACGCAACTCGGCGGGGTCCTCGATGGCGAAGCCGGTGTCCCGGGCCACGGTGCGCGGGATCTCGAATGGCGGGGATCCCAGCAGCCCGACGCCCTCCCGGATCGGGCCGTCGATGGGGATCATCGTCATGGTGCCGATCAGGCAGTTGTCGCCGACGGTGGCGCGCGGCGGATAGGCGATGCCGTTGCCCAGGAAACTGTGCGCGCCGACGGACACCGGGGCCACCCGGAACGTGGAGGCGGAGTAGTCCACGTTGTTGATCGACAGACCGTCCGCGACGACGGTGCCGGTACCCACCCGCGCGGCGAACGGGGTGTCGTGCGCCACCGTGCCGAAATTGGTGCCGGTCTGCAGCACCGGGGTGAGCCGGTAGCCCAACGCGCGCAGGTAGTACACGATGGCGGAGCTGTCGGCGGCCATGCCCATGTAGAACTTCATCGCGGTGATGCGGGTGATGGTGCGCAGCGCGGAGTGCCGGACACCGTGCAGCCGGTAGACCTTGCCCGGCCGCACCAGCAGGCTCAGCGCCCGCGCGGCCAGGTTCATCACCGGGAACCAGATCAGCAGCACGCCGAAGAACAGCACCGCCGCGGCCGCGGCGGCGTTGCCGTAGAAGTGCGCGGTGGTCAACGAGGCGGTGCCGGGCACGCCGCCGGTCAACCGGATCGCGAGATTCCAGAACCCGTCCAGCACCGCCAGGCCCAGCGGGATGGTGAACAGCATCGTCCACAGCAGTTGGCTGAGGCCGAACAGCGTGCGGCGGCGGCGGGAGCAGCTGTGGCACGGGTCCGGGTCGACGGCGCCGAAATCGACGCTGCCGGGGCCGGCCGGGGAGCCGTACCAGCGGTCGCCGGCGGGCACGTGCTGGCCGGGGTGCAGCGAGGAGGCGTGCCCGAGCTGGGCGTCGTCGCCCATCGAGGTCTCGATGTCGATCACCGTCTTGGCGCTGACCACCACCCGGTCGCCGAGGGTGATGCGTCCGGTGCGGATGACCCCGGCCTCGGCGTGGTAGCCGGGCAGCACGGCGTCGCGGCGGATGACGGTGTCCTCGCCGACGGAGAACAGGTCGGTGCACACCGGGACCTGGTTGGTCAGGATCGTGGTGCCGCGGCCGATCCGCGCGCCCAACGCGCGCAGGTACACCCCGTACAGCGGGGAGCCGAGCATGATCAGGATCAGCGGGTTGCGCTGCACCACGGTCTTGACCACCCAGAACCGCAGGTACCCCGGTGACCAGACGCGGATGGTGCTCGGCTGCCATCGGCCGATCAGCGTCCACTTGAGCACGACCGGCAGCAGAAGCAGGCCAGCACGCCGCCCGCCGCGAAGGTGACCGCGCGCAGGTATGTCTCGAGCAGCCCGTGCGCCGGGTTCAGCCAGCGGTAGCCGATGACGCTCACGACCGAGATCAGCACCGGCAGCAGCAGCAGGATCGCCAGCTGCGCCAGGCCGCAGAAGGCGTACGCGAACCACCCGACCGGGTCGATCACGTAGGACGACGGGGGTTTGTCGGTGGGGGCCGGTTCGATCGGCGCGGGCGCCGCATCGCTCGCCGGGGCGAGGACGGCCGGCGTCGGTCCGCCCGGTCCGGTCACCAACGGGGCGAGTCCCGCGGCGCCGGGCGCGAGCGCGGCTGCCAACTCCGCGAGGGTGGGGTGCCGGTAGATGTCCTTCATCGAGACCTTGGGCAGCTCCGCGCGCTTGCGGACCGTCGCGCAGAACTTCGCCATGGTCATGGAGTCCGCGCCGAGGTCGTCGAACACGTGCGCGCCGGGGGAGACCTCAACACCGGCCAGCAACTCGCTGAGTATCTGGCGGTAGGCCTGCACGGTCGCGAAGAAATCGACCAACCCCACGGACTCGATGGCGGCCGGCGGGGGCGGCGGCTCGGCGATCTCGGTGGCGAGGCCGGCGCCGAGAAACGCGGGCGCGGGGGCCGACTCCACCCCGACCCGCGGCACCGGCACCGCGACGGGCGTCGGGGCCGGCGCGGATTCCAGGCCCGCGACGATGGCCGCGACGCTGGGCCAGCGATAGATGTCCTTCATCGAGACGCGGGGCAGCTCCGCGCGCTTGCGCACGGTGGCGCAGAACTTCGCCATGGTCAGCGAGTCCGCGCCGAGATCCTCGAAGAACGTTGCCTCCGGGGCGACCGTCGCAACGCCGAGGACCTCGGCGGCGATGGCGCACAACTGGGCGGTCAGATCCGACCAGTCGCCAGTGTGGGTAGGGCTCACTGGTTCCTCCGGGCACACGTTCGGCAGTACATCCCGAGAATGCCTACCGATCGGTCACTTTGCACGGACCGGTCAGGTGTGAGTTGGGAAAAAAGTCGCTGAGAGATATCTGTCGATTTCGCGCTTTTCCGTTCGTGGAGGGGGTGCAGGCCGGTATCGGACCGGCCCCGTGAACCTCGGGAGACCCGCATGACCAGCACCAGCGTCACCGCCGTCGTTGACCGCACCGGGACCGTTCGTCGGCCGCTGCCGCGGGTGGGTATCGCCGCAGGCCTTGCGGCTGCGGTCGCCACCACCGGCGTTGCCGTCGTCGGGCGCGCCGCCGGCGTCTCCCTCGACATAGCGGGCGAGGCAATCCCGCTGTACGCCTTTGCGCAACTGACGTTCCTCGCCGCGCTGCTCGGGGTGGGCATCGCCGCGCTGTGCCGGCGCACCACCACGCCGCGGCGGCGCTTCCTGCAGGTGACCGTGGCGCTGACCGCGCTCTCCTTCGTCCCGGACGTGCTCGCCGACGCCGCGGTCGCCACAAAGGCGCTGCTGATGACCACCCACCTGGTCGCCGCCGTGGTGGTCGTGCCGGCGCTGGCCCGCCGCGTTCAGTAGGCTTCCGGCGGCGACGAGCCGGCCGGGCGGCCGCGGCGGAGCGATCCGTCGAGGAAAGTCCGGACTCCACAGGGCAGGGTGGTGGGTAACACCCACCCGGGGCGACCCGCGGGACAGTGCCACAGAGAACAAACCGCCACTGCGCTCCGGCGCAGCGGTAAGGGTGAAACGGTGGTGTAAGAGACCACCAGCGTCCGGGGTGACCCGGGCGGCTCGGTAAACCCCACCCGGAGCAAGGCCAAGATCGGCGGGCTCGCCCGTCGTGTGTGAGCGTTCGAGGGCGGCCCGCCCGAGCTCACAGGTAGGCCGCACCGAGGTCGACGGCAACGTCGGCCCCAGATGGATGGCCGCCGGTCGGACCGCAAGGCCCGACCACAGAATCCGGCTTACAGGCCGGCTCGTCGCTTCTCACCCAGCCCGTGGGCCCGGATGTGCTCGGCCCCTGATGCACATTAAAACGCAGGGGGCGGTTGGGGTGCCTCATCGGTCACAGGCGGCGCAATGTGCACTGCTGGCCTGCGGCGGTCCGGCATCGTCCATGCGGTGGAGTGAGAACTATCCGATTTCTGATGGCGGTGGTGCCCGCCCTGATCGCCTTCGGCGTCTCCTTCGTCGTCGCGTGGTTCGCCGCGCTGCCCGTCGCCGCGTAATCCCGAAAGACCCGCCGGCCCAAACTTGACTCATTCCAGTTAAGGGTGTTGGCTGGGGCGCGTGTCCACGATCTTGGATTTCGAGGACATGGTGCGCGCGGCGGGGTTGCGCGTCACCCGACCTCGAACAGCGGTGTTGGCCGCGGTGCACGCGCATCCGCACGCCGACACGGATTCGATCATCAGCAGCGTGCGCGCGGACCTGCATGAGGTGTCGCACCAGGCTGTGTACGACGTGCTGCGTGTGCTGACCACCGCCGGTCTGGTGCGCCGGATTCAGCCCCCCGGCTCGGTGGCCCGCTACGAGTCGCGCGTCGGGGACAACCATCACCACGTCGTGTGCCGGTCGTGCGGGGTGATCGCCGACGTCGACTGCGCCGTCGGGGACACCCCGTGTCTGACCGCGTCGAACGATCAGGGCTTCGCCATCGACGAGGCCGAGGTCGTCTATTGGGGCCTGTGCCCTGCATGCCAGACCAGTGATCCACCCCTCCATGGAACTGCGAGACAGGAAGAAGGACGACGTGTCCGAAAGTGAAAACCCAGCACTGTCCTCCCCGAAGCCGACCCAACACCGGCCGCAGAGCAACCAGGACTGGTGGCCCGAGCAGGTCAACGTGCAGATCCTCGATCAGCACGGGCCGAAGTCCAGCCCGCCGGGTGACGACTTCAACTACGCGCAGGCCTTCAAGAAGCTCGACGTCGCCGCGGTCAAGCGCGACGTCGCGGAGGTGCTGAAGAACTCCCAGCCGTGGTGGCCCGCGGACTACGGCCACTACGGCCCGTTGATGATCCGGCTGAGCTGGCACGCGGCCGGCACCTACCGCATCGAGGACGGCCGCGGCGGTGCGGGCTCCGGTCAGCAGCGCTTCGCGCCGCTGAACTCCTGGCCGGACAACGGCAACCTGGACAAGGCGCGCCGACTGCTCTGGCCGGTGAAGAAGAAGCACGGCGACGCCATCTCCTGGGCCGATCTGCTGGTGCTGGCGGGCAACGTCGCGCTGGAGGACATGGGCTTCAAGACCTTCGGCTTCGCCTTCGGTCGCCCGGACACCTTCGAGCCCGAGCAGGTCTTCTGGGGCCCGGAGGACACCTGGCTGGGCGACGAGCGCTACAGCGGCGAACGTGACCTGTCCGGCCCGCTCGGCGCGGTGCAGATGGGCCTGATCTACGTGAACCCGGAGGGCCCCAACGGCAACCCGGACCCGCTGAAGTCCGCGCGGGACATCAAGGAGACCTTCTCCCGGATGGCCATGAACAGCGAGGAGACCGTCGCGCTGGTCGCCGGCGGGCACACCTTCGGAAAGGCGCACGGCAACGGCAACCCGGACCTCGTCGGCCCGGAGCCGGAGGGCTGCCCGATCCACCAGATGGGCCTGGGCTGGAAGAACGCCAACGGCAGCGGGCTCGGCTACGACGCCGTCACCTCCGGTATCGAGGGCGCCTGGACGCCGACGCCGATCACCTGGGACAACAGCTTCTTCGAGACGCTGTTCGGCTACGAGTGGGAGCTGACCAAGAGCCCCGCGGGCGCCCACCAGTGGAAGCCGGTCGGCTCCAGCGGGGACGGCGTCGTGCCGGACGCGCACGACCCGAACAAGAAGCACCCGCCGATGATGACCACGGCGGACATGGCGCTGCGGATGGACCCGGAGTTCGAGGCCATCTCCCGTCGCTTCAAGGACAACCCCGACGAGTTCGCCGACGCGTTCGCCCGCGCCTGGTACAAGCTGTTGCACCGGGACATGGGCCCGGCCGCCCGCTTCCTCGGCCCGGACGTCGCGCCGGTGCAGATCTGGCAGGACCCGGTGCCGGCCGTCGACCACCCGCTGATCGACGACGCCGACATCTCCGCGCTGAAGGAGAAGATCCTCGGCTCCGGTCTGACGGTCAGTCAGCTGGTGTCCGCGGCGTGGGCCTCGGCGGCCACGTTCCGCTGCACCGACAAGCGCGGTGGCGCCAATGGCGCCCGGGTGCGCCTGGAGCCGCAGCGCGGCTGGGAGGTCAACGAGCCCACCGAGCTGGCCAAGGTGCTGCAGGGTCTGGAGCAGATCCAGACCGACTTCAACGGCTCGGCCTCCGGCGGCAAGAAGGTGTCCCTGGCCGACCTGATCGTGCTCGGCGGCTGCGCGGCCGTGGAGTCGGCGGCGAAGGCGGGTGGGCAGACGGTCACCGTGCCGTTCCACCCGGGCCGCACCGACGCCGGCGCCGAGCAGACCGACGCCGACTCCTTCGCGGTGCTGGAGCCCAAGCACGACGGCTTCCGCAACTACTTCCAGGCCGGGGACAAGGTGCCGGCCGAGGTGCGGCTGGTGGACCGGGCGAACCTGCTGGGCCTCACCGCCACGGAGATGACCGTGCTGGTCGGCGGTCTGCGGGTGCTCGGGGCCAACCACGGGCAGTCTCCGCACGGCGTGCTCACCGACCGGGTCGGCACGCTGAGCAACGACTTCTTCACCAACCTGCTGGACATGAACACCGCGTGGGCGCCCGCGGCCTCGGGCGAGGGCCTCTATGAGGGCAAGAGCCTGGCCGACGGCGCGTCCGTCGGCACGGCCACCGCGGCGGACCTGGTGTTCGGCTCCAACTCGATCCTGCGGGCCATCTCCGAGGCCTACGCGCAGGACGACGCGGCCGGTCGGTTCGCGCAGGACTTCGCCAACGCCTTCGGCAAGGTCATGCACGCGGACCGGTACGACCTGATCCCGCGCTGACCAACACCGTCCGGGTCGGCGCTGCGACGGCCGACCCGGACGGCGCGGCGTTTGCCGCCGGCTGATCTTGCTGTCCTAGGGTCGACGCGTCCCCGCCGGCTGCCGAAAGCGCGAGGCGACCCGATGCACGCTGCTACCCCGTCCCGAGTCCGGCGCACGATCGGAGCGCTGGCCGCCGTGGCCCTGCTGGCCGGCTGCGCCAGTTCCGCGCGCGGGGTCACCACGGCCCCGGTGGCCGCCACCGCGAACCCCGGCCCGGCGCCCGCGAACCCGGCCGCCGCCGTGGGCAACTCCCTCGCGGTACCCGGCGCGGACATCGCCGCGGAGAACGCCAAGCCGGGTGCCGCGCACTGGCGGATCACGCATCCGGCCAAGCCGGGGGAGCTGGAGGGCTTCGCCGACCACGTCTCGGTGCTGCCCGGGCAGTCGTTCGCGCTCTACGTGTCGACGACGTCCCCGCACTTCACCGTGCACGCATTCCGCGCCGGCTGGTACGGCGGGGACCGGGCCCGGGAGGTGTGGACCTCGCCGCCGGTGGCCGGGGAGAAACAGGCGCCGGCCAAGGAGATCAAGGCGACGCGCACCGACTACGCGCCCTGGCACCCCAGCACCACGGTGAGCACCACCAACTGGCCGCCGGGTAGCTACCTGCTGCGCCTGGACGCCGAGGGCGGCAAGCAGAGCTGGGTGCCGATCACCGTGCGCACCCCGTCGGTGGCCGGTCGGGTGGTGCTGATCAAGGAGGTCACCACCGAACAGGCCTACAACCTGTGGGGCGGGCGCAGCCTGTACCTCGGCAAGGACGGCACCTTCGCCAGTCGGGCGCGCGCGGTCAGCTTCGACCGGCCCTACGCCGCCACCAACGGCGCCGCGTTGTTCTTCCACGACGAACTGGCGCTGGTGTCGTTGGCCGAGCGGCACGCGATCCCGGTCGCCTACGCCACCGACATCGAGTTGGACGCCGACCCGGCCTACCTGCGCGGGGCCAGAGCGGTGATCAGTGAGGGCCACGACGAGTACTGGTCCCGGGCCATGCGGACCACCGTGCGCAACGGCCTGAACGAGGGCGTGAACCTGGCGTTCTTCGGCGCCAACGAGGTCTACCGCAAGATCCGCTTCGGGCCGACCGCGTTGGGCGAGCGTCGCCTGGAGATCGACTACAAGATCCCGCGGGAAGACCCGCTGTTCGGCAAGAAGGGCCAGGAGGACCTGGTCACCGGCAACTGGCGGGACGGGCCGGCCGCCGACCCGGAGAGCACGCTGGCCGGGTCGATGTACGCGTGCTTCCCCGGCGACGACCCGATGGTGATCACCGACGCGGACAGCTGGATCTGGCGCGGCACCGGTGTGCACAACGGGCAGAAACTGCGCGGGGTCGTCGGCATCGAGTACAACCACGTCGACCTGAACTGGCCGACGCCGCGGCCGATCGAGATCCTCGCCCACTCACCGAGCACCTGCAACGGCCGGCCCAGCCACGCGGACGCCTCCTACCACGTGGAGAAGAGCGGGGCGGGTGTCTTCGACGCCGGCACGATGCGCTGGGTGTGCGCGTTGCGGCACTGCGGGCCGAAGACCGACGCCTCCTCCGGGCCGATCCTGTCCCGGGCCACGTTGAACATCCTGCGCGCGTTCGCGGCCGGCCCCGCCGGGTTGGCCCACCCGGCCAAGGACTTCACCGGTCAAGCTCTCCGTCTCCCGCCGGTCCGGGGGATGATCGAGCCGGAGGAGGATCGGGCCGACGTTCGCTGAACCCGTCGTCCGGTCCCGGCGTGGGCGGGGCGGTGCCGTAGGTGTCGTCCGCGGGCGGTTCCACCGGGTCGGTCGGCTCCGCGGGTTCGCTCGAATCGGCCGGAGTGGTCGGCGGCTGCACCGGTTCGATGCGCAGCTCCGGGTCCACCCAGGGCTTGCGGTGGCGGTGCTCGGCCTTGTCCCTGGCCCGCGCCCGGGCGACCTCGGCCTCCCGGCCGTGATACATCTGATGAGCTCTCAGTTTTGATTGGTACAGCTCGGACACCGTGACGAACGTGTAGTGCTGCTGCTTGTAGAAGTCGATGATCCGGGGCACCGCGGCCACCGTCGTGGGATAGATGTCGTGCATGAGCACGATCGAGCCGGGCCGCCCCGCGCCGGTCACCCGCGCGTCGACCAGATCGCTGTTCTGGTCGCGCCAGTCGTCCGGATCCACCGACCACAGGATCAGCGGGTAGGGGATGAGCTTGGCGGTGGGCACGTCGATGGCGCCGTAGGGCGGGCGGACCACCTCCGGGACCACGCCGGTGTAGCGCGTGATCACCGCCGAGGTGCGGCTGATGTCCCGGGCGATGTCGTCCAGCGAGCGGCCGGGCAGCGCCCGGTGGTCCCAGGTGTGGATGCCGATCTCGTGGCCGTCCCAGGCCGCGCGGCGCGTCGGGCCGGGATCGGCGGCCACGTTCCGCCCGACCACCATGAACGTGGCGCGGACGTGCTCGCGGGCGAGGATCTCCAGCAACTCATCGGTGGTCCGCGCGCCGGGGCCGTCGTCGAAGGTCAACGCGATGCACTTCAGGTGCAGGCAGTCGATGTGCCGGTCCGGGGTACCGGCCCACGCCGGCCCGGACGGGTAACGCGCCCGGGCGCGCGACCATGCGGCGGTTACCGCGGCGGTGGAGTGGCCCGCGAACGGCAACTGGGAACGGGCCTGGTCGATGCTGGCGCGGGCGACGTGGTCCGGCACCCGGGCCGGGCTGGGACGGGCCTTGGTCGCCGGCGTCGACGGCGTGCTCGCGACGACCGGCGGGGCCGGCGTGCTCGCCGCGACCAGCGTCGGGGACGGGTGATCCGGCGCGGCGATGAGGGTGCCCGCGGTCAGCCCGCACACGGCGAGCAGGGCGCCGACGGTGCGCAGCGCTCGACCCGTCGCCGCAGAGCGGGCGATCGGGGGTTCCGGCACAGTTTTCCGTTCAGCGCAGGGATGTACCTGCGATTCCTACCTGCTCCCACGGCGCGTCGTCCATGGGAAATTCATCCCGAATTGCCCACATTTGTGGAGTGCGGGGCCGGGGCCGGCGCGGGGGTGTCCGTGGCCTGCGGCGCGGGCACGAAGTGCATGACCTCGCCGCCCTCGATCGACCACTCCGCGGCCAGGTTGTAGTCGGTGAAGTGCGTCACGAACTGGGCCAGCGCGCGGTCGTAGACGTCGGGGTCGGCGGAGTCGATGACCAGCTCGACGCCGTTCTCCACCGGGTACACGAACCAGGAATTGCCGACCATGACGTCCCCCTGTTGCGCCGACCGGCATTTGTCCGGTTCTGTGCGCCCTTCGACCGTCAAGAGCAGGGCCGGGGTTTCCTCGGATCCGGCAAACCAGCCGAACGATTTGTGGGGGTCCGTCGTTCGGTCGAGAGGGTGCGCTCCGCCTCCGCCGGCGGAGGTGTCGGACACGTCGCCATAAGGCTGACCTCGGGATCAGACCTTCGGCCAATCCCCGGGAAAACCCCCGCGGGGCGATTCTCTTCTCCGGTCTCATGGATAGCGGATGCCCCTGTCCATCACCGCCCGAGAGGACACCCGATGTACACCGCCGACCGTCCGCGGGTCGCCACGGCTGACTACGAGCAGCGCGTTCGGCCGGCCAAGGATCCGCTGGGTCGGGTCTCGGTGGCCTGCGGGTTGCTCGCGCTGGTCTGTGCGATGGTGCCGCCGGCCCGCACGGTCGGCCTGCTCACCTGCTTTGTCGGCATCCTGCTCGGGTTGATCACCGCCGCCCGCGGTCGGCGCCACCGGCGCGACGGCGTGGAGGTCGCCTGGGCGGGCCTGGTGCTGGCGGTGTTGTCCGCCGTGGGCCTGGTCGCCTCGCAGGCCGCGTTCGGTTCGGTGGGGGACACCAACCCGACGCCCGGCCCGTCCGCCGCGCCCGGTGTACCCGGGCCCTCAGCGGCGGTGGCCAACGTGCTCGGAACGGTCATCACGGTGACCTTCGGCACCCCGCGCACCGAACTTGAGGACACCGGCAAGCACATGGTGTCGGTGCCGGTCACCGTCACCAACATCAACGGCCGCTCGGGCAGCTACGACCTCACCTTCCAGGCGCTGGACAGCAAGGGTCGGCTGATCACCACCGACTCGGCCTTCGTACCGAACCTGGACGGTCGCCAGTCCGCGCAGCTGCGGGTGTTCAACATCGTCAACGACACCCTGGTCCCGCAGTTGATGAAGGCCCACTTCCGGGTCGTGGAGGCGGTCGCCGACTGACCCAACCCACGCCCGAACCGCCGGGCTGACCTGCACATTTCTGTTGGTCACGGCCCGGCGGCCATTCGGTCAAAACCAGTCAAGGCCGGTTCCGACAGCGGTCTGCCGGGGCGCACTCTTATAAGCCAGTCCGAGCGGGGAAGAGGACCTCACCAACCATGTTCAGCACCCGGGTCAGGGACGAATACGACGTGTACTACGAGAGTCCCGGGCGTACCTGGTACGGCAAGCGGAAGAAGCCCGCCGTGCGCAAGGCGACGCCCAAGGGGGGCTACGACCGGTACCGCGGCTACGACGCGGTGGACTACGTCGAACCCAAGCCGGTCAAGTCGGTGGACTTCTCCATGTCCGCGCTGGTGCTGGGTGCGTCCGCGCTGCTGCTGGCCTGGTGGCCGATCCTGAAGTACGTCGGCCTGGTCTTCGCGATGGTCGCGGTGGTCATGGCCACCCGGGAGCTGTCCCGGTTCGACCCGGCCGCGCGGATCCGGATGAAGGGCGAGGCCGCGCACGCCGAGCGGTGGGCGCGCACCGGGCGCACGCTGGCGCTGGTCGCGGTGGCCGTGGTGATCGGTAACTCGCTGTGGGGTCTGAAGACCGCCCACGACGACAAGGTGAAGGCCTCCGGCGGCGGCACCGGGCTGGTGCTGGACGACGTGAAGATCGACTTCGGCGTGTTCACCACCGGCTACAACGGGGTCGGCCAGCCGATCCGTTCGCTGCCGGTGACCATCAAGAACCGCTCCGGGTCCACGCACAGCTTCGACATCCTGATCGAGGCGCTGAACGACAAGGGCCAGCGCATCTCCAGTGATGAGCTGTTGGAGCAGGCGATGAGCCCGGGCGAGACCCGGCAGCAGAACCTTTTCCAGTTCGTCGACGACCCGACCACGACCTCGCTGAAGACGGCGACGTTCCGGGTGGCGACGGCGACGGAGAAGTAGCTCAGTCCGGCAGCGTCAGGATCTCGGCGCCGGACTCGGTGACCAGGATCGTGTGCTCGAACTGGGCGCTGCGCGAGCGGTCCAGGGTGAGCACGGTCCAGCCGTCGTCCCACATCTCCCAGGCCGCGCTGCCCAGGGTGAGCATGGGCTCGACGGTGAACGTCATGCCCGGCTCGATGAGCGTGCTGTACTGCTCCGCGTCGTAGTGCGGGATGACCAGCCCGGAGTGGAACGCGGTGCCGATGCCGTGCCCGGTGAACTCCTTGACGACGCCGTAGCCGAACCGCGCCGCGTAGGACTCGATGACCCGCCCCACGATGTTCACCGCGCGGCCGGGCTTGACCGCCTTGATGCCGCGGTGCATGGCCTCCCGGGTGCGCTCCAGCAGCAGGGCGGAGGCCTCGTCGATCTCGCCGACGGGGTAGGTCGCGTCGGTGTCGCCGTGCACACCGTCCAGGAAGGCGGTGATGTCGACGTTGACGATGTCGCCGTCGCGCAGCTCCCGCGAATCGGGGATGCCGTGGCAGATGACCTCGTTGACCGAGGTGCACAGCGACTTGGGGAAGTGGCGGTAGCCCAGCGTGGACGGATAGGCGCCGTGGTCGCAGAGGAACTCGTGGCCGATGCGGTCCAACTCGTCGGTGCTCACCCCGGGGGCGATGTGCTTGGACACCTCCACCAACGCGCGCGCGGCCAGCTTGCCCGCCGCGCGCATGCGCTCGATGGTGTCGGCGTCCTTGACCTCCGGGCCGTGGTACGCCGCCGGGGCGTCCTTGCCGACGTACTCGGGGCGGGGGATCGTCGCCGGCACGGCGCGCAACGGAGAGACGGTGCCGGCGACCATGTGCATGGCCGGCAGTCTAGGCGGTGATGCATACCGCGACCGATGACACGGGGACCGAGCTCGCACTGCCCGGCCCGGTGCGCCGCGTGGTGTCGCTGGTGCCCTCGCTCACCGAGGCGATCGGGGAGACCGTGCCGGAGCTGCTGGTCGGGGTGACCGATTGGTGCACGCACCCGCCGGGGCTGGACTGCCCGCGGGTGCGCGGCACCAAGAACCCGGACGTGGCGCAGGTGGTGGACCTCGCGCCGGACGTGGTGCTGGCCGCGGTGGAGGAGAACCGGCCCGCGGACCTGGACGAGCTGCGCGCCCGCGGCCTCGCGGTGTGGGTGACCGACATCCGTGACGTGGACTCGGCGTTGACCTCGTTGGGCCGGCTGCTGGACGGCCTCGGCCTGGGGGAGCCCGACTGGTTGACCGCGGCGCGGACGTCGTGGTCGCAGCCGGCCCCGACCCCGCGGCGGAAGGTGGCGGTGCCGATCTGGCGGCGGCCGTGGATGGTGGCCGGCGCGGACACCTTCACCACGTCGGTGCTGGCCCGCCTCGGGCTGGACAACGTCTTCGACGACCCGCCCACCGACCTGGCGGATCGCTACCCGAAGGTGACGGTGGACCAGATCCGCGAGCGCGGGGCGGAGCTGGTGATCCTGCCGGACGAGCCGTACGAGTTCACCGCCGACGACGGGCCGGAGGCGTTCGACGGCCTGGACGTCGCGCTGGTGTCGGGTCGCCTGTTGACCTGGTACGGACCGTCAATGGCCACCGCCCGCGAGGAGCTCCTCGCGGCGGTGGCCAGAGCCCGTCGGTACGGCTAGAACACGTCGTCCTGGCGCGGGATGCGACGACCCTTGCCGGCCGGGTGTGCGTCCCGGCAGCGCTGCTCGGCGTCGCTGATCAGCCGCGGCGCGGGCACCACGTCCACCGGCGCGGGCACGAAGTGCAGCACCCAGGCGGTGTCCAGCAAGTGCTCGGTGAGCAGGTTGTAGTCGCTGTACTGCGCGCAGACCTCGGCCAGCGCGTCCTCCAGCACGTCGTCCTCGGCGGAGTCGATGACCAGCTCGAAGCCGTCCTGCACCGGGTACACGAACCACTGCTGCATCTGTACTGCCCGCCCCTTGTCGACCGACCCGCACGGTGCGGGTTCTCGGTGCCTTCGACTGCCGCGGGGCGCGGGCGGTTGCACAAATCGGACGATTCGAAGCAAACGGTCAGGTTGGGATCCTCCGAACGGAGGACCCCGGCTCAGTGGTAGGCGTGTTCGTGCGAGGGGAACGTGCCGCCGACGACGTCCGCGGCGTAGGCCTTGGCGGCCTCGGTGAGCACCCCGCGCAGGTCCGCGTAGCGCTTCACGAACCGCGGCACCTGGCCCTCGCGCAGGCCGGCCATGTCCTGCCAGACCAGCACCTGAGCGTCGCAGTCCGGCCCGGCGCCGATGCCGATGGTCGGGATGCGCAACTCCGCGGTGACCTGCTTGGCCACCTCGGCGGGCACCATCTCCAGCACCACGCTGAAGGCACCGGCCTCCTGCACCGCGAGCGCGTCGGCGAGCACCTGCTCGGCCGCGGCACCCCGGCCCTGCACGCGATAGCCCCCCAGCCCGTGCTCGCTCTGCGGGGTGAACCCGATGTGCGCCATGACCGGCACGCCCGCGTCGACGATCGCCTTGATCTGCGGGGCCACCCGGCGTCCGCCCTCCAACTTCACCGCGTGCGCGCCGCCCTCCTTCATGAACCGGATCGCGGTCTGCAACGCCTGCTCGGGGGAGACCTGGTAGGAGCCGAACGGCAGATCGCCGACGACCAGCGCGCGCTTGCTGGCGCTGACCACCGCGCGCACCAGCGGGAGCAGTTCGTCGACGGTGACCGGGACGGTCGTCTCATAGCCGTAGACGTTGTTCGCCGCGCTGTCGCCGATCAGCAGCACCGGAATGCCCGCGGCGTCGAAGATCTCCGCCGTGTACATGTCGTACGCGGTGAGCATCGGCCACCGCTCGCCGCGGTCCTTCATCGCCTGCAGCGCCGGGATACGCACCCGCTTGGCCGGCGGCAGGTTGCCGTAGACCGGGGTGTTCTCATCGGCCGGGGGAGTGCTGGAGGTCATGGCTGACTCCTCGGGTGGCGTCTCGAGTCCTCCTGGTGAGGTACCCGGACTCCCTCAGCGTACGTCCCGTCCCGGGCGCCCGTCACCCCCGCGGCGCGTGCTCCCGCCAGGCGTTGGTGATCGGCAGGCGGCGGTCGCGGCCGAAGGCCCGCAGCGAGATCTTGGGGCCGGGCGGATACTGCCGACGTTTGTACTCGGCGACGTCGACCAGGCGCAGGATCTTCTCCACCAGGTCCACGTCGAAGCCGGCGGTGACGAGGTCGGCGGCGGAGGCGTCGTGTTCCACGTAGTCGTCGAGCAGGTCGTCGAGCACGGCGTAGTCGGGCAGTGAGTCGGTGTCGAGCTGACCCGGCCTCAGTTCCGCCGACGGCGGCTTGGTGATGGAGTTCGGCGGGATCGGCGGGGTCTCCCCGCGCCGCTCGGCCTCGGCGTTGCGCCACTCCGCCAATTTCCAGACCATCGTCTTGGGCACGTCCTTCAGCGGCGCGAAGCCGCCCACCGCGTCGCCGTAGATCGTGGAGTACCCGGCGGCCAACTCGCTCTTGTTGCCGGTGGCCAACACCAGGTGTCCCTCGGCGTTGGACAACCCCATCAGGGTGGTGCCGCGCACCCGCGCCTGCAGGTTCTCCTCGGCCAGGCCGGTCAGCTTCACCGCGTCCAGATAGGCGTCCACGATCGGGGCGATCGGCACCGTGCGCAGCGAACAGCCGGTGCGCGCGGCCAGGTCGTCGGCGTCCGAGCGGGAGTGCTCGGAGGAGTAGGCCGACGGCATGGACACCCCGTACACGTTCTCCGCGCCGATCGCGTCGCAGGAGATCGCCGCGACCAGCGCGGAGTCGATACCGCCGGACAGGCCGAGGATCACCGAGCGGAAGCCGTTCTTCGCCACGTAGTCGCGCAGCGCGAGCACCAGCGCGGCGTATACCTCCGCCTCGGCGGACAGCCGGTCCGCACAGCCCATGCGCAGCGCCTCGCGGGCGGGGAAGGGCTCGGCGGAGATCGTGGTGCGCTTCACCGCCACCTCCTCGGTGCCCACCAATTCGGTCGGGTCGACGGTGGCCCGGGGCAGCTGCAGATCCGCCACCAGCATCGTCTCGGCGAACTGCTCGCTGCGGCAGAGCAGTTGCCCGTCCGGCCCGACGATCAACGAGTCCCCGTCGAAGACCAGCTCATCCTGGCCGCCGACCAGGTTCACGTAGGCCAGCGTCGCGTTGGCCTGCTTCGCGCGCCGGGCGCACAACTCCATGCGGGTGTCGTCCTTGTTCAGCTCGTACGGCGAGCCGTTGATGACGACCAACAGTCCGGCGCCGGCCCGCGCGCAGGCGGCCACCGGGCCGCCCTCCTGCCACAGGTCCTCACAGATCGCGAACGCGACGTCCACCCCGCCGACGCGCACCACCGGCAACGCGTTGCCGGAGACGAAGTAGCGGAACTCGTCGAAGACCCCGTAGTTGGGCAGGTGGTGCTTGGCGGAGCGGGCGACCACGGCGCCGCCGTGCATCACGGCCAGCGCGTTCTGCGGCGACCCGGCGGGGCGGCCCAGTTGCGGGATGTCGGAATCGGTGGCGTCGAGGTACCCGACCACCACCGTCGCCTCGCCGAGTCCCTCCGCGCCCAGCCGGGCGGCGAGCTCGTCCAGAGTCTGCCGGGAGGCCCGCTGGAACGACCGACGCAGCGCCAGGTCCTCGACCGGGTAGCCGGTCAGCGCCATCTCCGGGAACGCCACCAGGTGGGCGCCGGCCGCGACCGCCTCGGCGGTGCGGCCCACGATCAATTCGGCGTTGGCGCCCAGTGCGCCCACGGTGACGTCGACCTGACAGAGTGCAACCCGAAGCTGTGGCATACCCGCAGGGTAAAAGGCGGGGGTGCCAACAGCGCGGGCCGGGTGATATGACCGGCGTGCAGCAGGTCACCTGACAAGGGAGTCTCGATGATCAAGGTAAGCGTCTTCTACCCGCACTCCGACGGTGCCGGGTTCGACATGGACTACTACCAGAACAAGCACATCCCGATGGTCGCCGAGCTGACCGGCGACGCGTGCAAGGGCACCTCGATCGACTCCGGCCTGGCCGGGGGCGCGCCGGGCCAGCCGCCGACCTACGTCGCCATCGGCCACCTGCTGTTCGACTCGGTGGAGGCCTTCCAGGGCGCCTTCGCCCCGCACGCGTCCCAGATCATGAGCGACATCCCGAACTACACCTCGATCGCGCCGATCATTCAGATCAGCAACGTCGTCAGCTGAAACCGTCGGTAACCGCCCGGAAACACGCGGGAGGCAGACTGCACCGCGTCATCCGCCATCGGTGAATATGGGGCCATGGACAAGCAGACCGAGTTCGTGCTGCGCACCATCGAAGAGCGCGACATCCGCTTCGTACGGCTCTGGTTCACCGACGTGCTCGGCTTCCTCAAATCGGTGGCCGTGGCACCGGCGGAACTCGAGGCGGCGTTCGCCGAGGGCATCGGGTTCGACGGCTCGGCCATCGAGGGTTTCGCCCGGGTGTACGAGTCGGACATGCTCGCCAAGCCCGACCCGTCGACGTTCCAGCTGTTGCCGTGGCGGGCCGAGGCGCCGGGCACGGCCCGGATGTTCTGCGACATCTTGATGACCGACGGTGCGCCGAGCTTCGCGGACCCGCGCTACGTGCTCAAGCGCACGTTGGCGCGGGCCTCGGAGCTCGGCTTCACCTTCTACACGCACCCCGAGATCGAGTTCTACCTGTTCGAGAAGCGCCCGGAGCCGGGGGAACGCCCGATCCCGATCGACGCGGGCGGCTACTTCGACCACACCTCGCACCGCATGGGCCAGGACTACCGGCGCGCGGCGATCACCATGCTGGAGAACATGGGCATCTCGGTGGAGTTCAGCCACCACGAGGGCGGCCCGGGCCAGCAGGAGATCGACCTGCGCTACGCCGACGCGCTGACCACCGCGGACAACGTGATGACGTTCCGCACCGTGATGAAAGAGGTCGCGCTCGACCAGGGTGTGTACGCCACCTTCATGCCCAAGCCGTACACCGAGCACCCCGGCTCGGCCATGCACACCCACCTGTCGCTGTTCGAGGGGGACCGCAACGCCTTCCACGAGGCCGGCGCGGAGTACCAGCTGTCGAAGGTGGGGCGCTCATTCATCGCGGGCCTGCTGCGGCACTCCGCGGAGATCACCGCGGTCACCAACCAGTGGGTGAACTCCTACAAGCGGCTGTGGGGTGGCGGCGAGGCGCCGGCCTACATCTGCTGGGGCCACAACAACCGTTCCGCGCTGGTTCGGGTGCCGATGTACAAGCCGACCAAGGGCCAGTCCACCCGGGTCGAGGTGCGGTCCATGGACTCGGCCTGCAACCCGTACCTGACCTACGCGTTGTTGCTGTCCGCGGGCCTCAAGGGGATCGAGGAGAACTACGAGCTGCCGCCGGGCGCGGAGGACGACGTCTGGTCGTTGACCCCGGCCGAGCGGCGCGCGATGGGGATCGACCCGTTGCCGCAGAACCTGGCCGACGCGATCGCGCTGATGGAGCGCAGCGAGCTGGCCGCGGAAACCCTCGGCGAGCACGTGTACGACTTCTTCCTGCGCAACAAGCGGCGGGAATGGGAGGAGTACCGCATCCAGGTCACCGCCTTCGAGTTGGACCGCTATCTGCCGGTCATGTGAACGCAGCTTCTAGGTTGAGACGGTGAGCACGTCCGCCGAGCCGACCCGTCAGCGCAGCGAGTCCCGGCTGGTACGGCTCGGCTTTGCCGACGAGGCGACGGCCGCCGAACGCATCGCGCTGCCGTCGCTGGACATCGGCGGTGACCCGGCGCTGTTGGCCGCGCTCGGTGAGGCGGCCGACCCCGACCTGGCCCTGGATTCGCTGATCCGGCTGGCGGACGCCCGGGACCCCCGGGCGCTGCGCGCGGCGTTGCGGGAGCAGCCGGGGTTGCGGGATCGGTTGATCGCGGTGCTCGGCGTGTCCAGCGCGCTGGGCGACCACCTGGTGCGTCACCCCGAGGACTGGCGGTTGCTGGAGCCCGAGCCCGGGCCGCCCGCCGCACCCGAGACCTTGCGGGCCGAGTTGTTGCGCGCAGTGGGCGCGGATCCGGCCGCGGCCGAGCCGGTCGCGTCCTCGGCGGGCAACGACGCATACGAGGCGCTGCGGGTGCAGTACCGCCGCGGCGTGCTGACGCTGGCCGCGCGCGACCTGACCGGGCTGGCCGAGCTGGACGAGGTGGCCGCGGAACTCGCCGACCTGGCCGCGGGCACCCTGGACGCCGCGTTGGCGGTGGCCCGGGCCGGATTGCCGGAGGGCGCCGCGCCGTGCCGGTTGGCGGTCATCGGCATGGGCAAGTGCGGCGGGCGCGAGCTGAACTACGTCAGCGACGTCGACGTGATCTTCGTGGCCGAGGCCCCGGCCGGGGTGGAGGACGACACCCCCGCGCTGCGCACCGCGACCACGCTGGCCACCGCGATGATGCGGGTCTGCTCCGCGGCCACGCCGGAGGGCACCATCTGGCCGGTGGACGCCGGGCTGCGCCCGGAGGGCAAGGCCGGGCCGCTGGTGCGCACCGTCGCCTCGCACCACACGTACTACATCCGCTGGGCGCAGACCTGGGAGTTCCAGGCCCTGCTCAAGGCCCGCCCGGTGGCGGGCGACATGGAGCTCGCCGAGCAGTACATGGAGGCGATCTCCCCGTTGGTGTGGCAGGCCGCCGGGCGGGAGAACTTCGTGCCCGACGTGCAGGCCATGCGCCGTCGGGTGGAGGCGTCGGTCACCGCGGCGCGCGCGGCCCGGCAGATCAAGCTCGGCCCCGGCGGGCTGCGCGACGTGGAGTTCGCCGTGCAACTGCTGCAGCTGGTGCACGGGCGCGCCGACCCGACGCTGCGCGCGGGCGGCACGTTGGCCGCGCTGCACGCGCTGACCGCCGGCGGTTACGTGGGCCGGGACGACGCGGCCAGCCTGGACGAGGCCTACCGATTCCTGCGCACGCTGGAGCACCGCATCCAGCTGCACCGCATGTGGCGCACCCACGTGCTGCCCGACGCCACCGACGAGCTGCGCCGGTTGGGCCGCTCGATGGGTATGCGCAAAGACCCCGCGCAGGAACTCACCGAGGCGTGGAAGCGGCACGCGTTCGACGTGCGCCGGCTGCACGAGAAGTTGTTCTACCGCCCGTTGTTGGTCGCCGTCGCCCGGCTGCCGGGGGAGCAGACCCGGCTCACCCCGGACGCCGCGCGTACCCAGTTGGCCGCGCTCGGCTACGCCGATCCGGCCGGGGCGCTGCGCCATCTGGAGGCGTTGACCGCGGGGTTGTCCCGGCGCGCGGCCATCCAACGCACGCTGCTGCCGGTGATGCTCGGGTGGTTCGCCGACGCGGCGGACCCGGACGCCGGGCTGCTGTCGTTCCGTCAGGTCTCCGACGCGCTGGGCGCGACCCCGTGGTACCTGCGGCTGCTGCGGGACGAGGGCATGGCCGCCGAGCGGATGGCCCGGGTGCTCGCGTCCAGCCGGTACGCCGCCGAGCTGTTGGCCGGGGCCCCGGAGGCGGTGTCCATGCTCGCCTCCGACGCGGACCTGGCGCCGCGTCAGTGCGACGTGCTGCGCACCGAGGTCAGCGCCGCGGTCGGGCGCAAGGGTTCCGCCGAGGCCGCGGTGATCGCCACCCGCGGGGTACGCCGCCGGGAGCTGTTCCGCATCGCCGCGGCGGACACGCTGGGCCTGCTGGACGTGGCCGCGGTCGGCCAGGCGCTCAGCGACGTGGTCGCGGTGACCCTGCAGGGTGCGCTGGACGCGGCCACCCGGTCGGTCTGCGGGGACGAGCCACCGACCCGGTTCGCGGTGATCGCGTTGGGTCGCCTCGGCGGGTCCGAGGTGGGGTATGCCAGCGACGCGGACGTGATGTTCGTGCACGACCCGCTGCCGGGCGTGGAGGAACGCAAGGCCACCGACGCGGCGACCGCGATCGCCAACGAGCTGCGCAAGCTGCTGCACATGCCGGCCCCGGAACCCTCGTTGGACGTCGACGCGGACCTGCGCCCGGAGGGCCGCAACGGGCCGCTGGTGCGCTCGCTGGCCTCCTACGAGTCGTACTACCGGCGTTGGTCGAGCGTGTGGGAGGCGCAGGCCCTGCTGCGCGCCCGGTTCATCGCCGGGGACGGCGAGGTGGGCGCGGCGTTCGAGGCGCTGATCGACCCGGTGCGTTATCCCGCCGATGGTCTGACGGAGGATCAGATTCGGGAGATCCGCCGGATCAAGGCCCGGGTGGAGACCGAACGGCTGCCCCGCGGCGCGGATCCGACCACGCACACCAAGCTCGGTCGTGGTGGTCTGGCCGACGTCGAGTGGGCGGCCCAGTTGCTGCAGTTGCGGCACGCCGGCGAGCGACCCGAGCTGCGTTGCACCGGCACCCTGGAGGCGTTGGAGGCGGCGAGCCGCGCCGACCTGCTGGACGCCGCGGACGCCGCGGCGCTGGCCCGGGCCTGGCGGTTGGCGACCCGGGTGCGCAACGCGATCATGCTGGTGCGCGGCCGCCCGGCGGACTCCCCGCCGCCGGCGGGGCGGGAGCTCACCGCGATCGCCCGGTGCCTGGGTTATGCGCCCGCGCAGACGGGCCGGATGATCGAGGACTACAAGCGGGTGACCCGTCGCGCGCGCACCGTGGTGGAGCGCGTCTTCTACTGACGCAGCGTCAGCTTGCTGCCCCGTCGATGATCTGCCGGTCGTCCAACGGTCGGTCGAGCTTGACGTCGACGTAGACCCGGCGGGCGATCATCGGGCACATCTGCGGCTTGTCGCTGGGCACGTGGCCCTGGAACAGGGTGATCTGCACCGCGTCGGCGCTCCACCGCACCCGCACGTGGTCCAGCACCGCGCACGGTGCGACCCCCGAGGTGTAGTAGATCCGCACCACCTGCGGCGCGATCACCTTGGCCTGGTCCCACGCCACCGGGTGCGCGTCGGCGGTGTTGTGCTGCGCGTACACGGGGGTGGCGTCGTCGTCCGGGCCGGGTTGCGTCGGTGCCGGGTCGTCCGGGGCGGCCGGGCCGGGGGAGGCCGGGGCGGGCGCGGCGCCGTCCTCGATCCGGCGGCCGTTCAGCGCGGAATCCAGATGGACATCCACCGCCTGCTGCCGAGTCACCGCCGCGCACATCCGGTCGGGTTGCGCGGGGTCGGAGCCGGAGAACAGCGTGATGTCCACCACGTCGGGTCGATAGTCGACCTGCACCGAGTCCAGCACGTCACAGGGCGCCGCGCCGCCGGTGAAACTCACCCGGACGGTGCGCGGGTCGAGCACGGTCGCGCTCTGCCAGTGCACCGGGTGCAGCCCGGTCATGCCGGGCCGGGCCATTACCAGCTCCGGGCCGCGGGCGGGCACCTCGGTGAAGCCGCCGCGGGTCGCGGCGTCGGTCTGCGTGCCCTGCGCCGGGGCGATGCCGGGCGCGGTGATCGGCCGGTGGGCCGGCGCCGCGGCCGAGTGGTGTTGCGGGACGACTGGCCGACCCGGCGCGGCGAAGGTGGCACTGTCCGGCGTCGCGTTCTGCGCCGGGAGCATGCCGAGGTGGGCCTCCTCGCTGTCCCGCGGGACGTCCAGCGGGCGGGACGCGGGGGCGTTGGGTTCGGGTGCGGACTGCGCGCCGATCACCGACGGCCCACCGCAGCCGGTCAGCACGCAGGTGAGTCCTGCGGCGGCCAGTGCCGCCATCCGCCTCATAATTCCGCCTCCCCACGAGTGCCGGACCCATGCTCCTATACGGACGGCCCCCACGTCGGCCCCGTTCACCCGATAGGCCATATGTCGTACGCCCACCCGGACAAATCGGACAGACCGCGGCGCTTTCCCCTCATCCCCTCCCCGCGTTTCGGGGTATCACCGCGCTCCGATGGCCCGAAACGCCGGGAGGGGACGGGGGCCTTGGCCATTCGCATGATCGGGGAGTGCCGAATCGGCTGAGTGTGGTCGATCCCTTCGGGCGATCCGGCCATGCTGCCGGCGACCTCACAGTGTCGCTGTCGCCATACGTAGGCGACCCGGATGGCGTTGAGGTCCTTCCGGAGGGCTTGTCATCTCAGGGGGATCCACACATGGCTCGTTTCCGCCCGTCTCGTCGTACTGTCGCGATCGTCGCGCCGCTGACCATCGCCGCCGGCCTGGTCGCGGCCCCGGCCAACGCGGGTGTCGGCGACCTGCTCAACCTGGGCGACGTACTCGGCCTGCTCAGCGGCCACCAGGCCGCGCTTTGCTCCGTGGACGGCATCCTGAACCTGCAGGTCGACAGCACCTCGTGCACGACCGGCTCGGCGATCACCGTCAACGCGCTCACTGGTCCGGCGGGCCCGCAGGGCGCGACCGGCGCCCAGGGCCCCAAGGGCGACACCGGTGCGCAGGGCCCCGCCGGCCCTGCCGGCCCGGCGGGCGGCCCGGCCGGTCCGGCCGGGCCGGCCGGTGCGGCCGGCGCCAAGGGCGCCAACGGTGTCTCCGGCTACCAGATCGTGTCGAAGTCGCAGACGCTGAAGAAGAACGCCGCGATGACCTGGACCATGTCCTGCCCGTCCGGCAAGAAGGCGATCGGCGGTGGCGTTCGCGCCGCCTCGGCCGGCTCGTTCCTGATGCAGGGCTCCGGCCCGTCCGCCGGTGGCAAGGGCTGGACCGTCACCATGGTGAACGTGTCCAAGTCGAGCCACAAGATCACCGGCTACGCGATCTGCGCCGCCGCCTGATCTGACGAATCCTCACGGGCCCCGGTCGGCACTGCCGACCGGGGCCCGCGCTCGTTCGGTCACGTCCCGCGTTCCCGGCCCCATCGGCTTTTCCGGACCCGAACTTGATCCCGGGAACTCCAGGAGTTCGACCGATTTTTTTCTGCCCTCTCGGGCGGTTTGCGCAAAGCGTTCGGCCGATCCGGTGGGGTCGCGCGGACGGGCACAGTTGCGGTGTCGCCAACGGTGACCCGGTCTGCACCGCGGACCGGATCCGCTGAACTCTCGGGAGTACCTCGATCATGGCCCGCTTCACCCGTCCGTCCGCTCGCGCTCTTGCCCTGCTCGTCCCGGTCGCGCTGGCCGCGGTCGCCGTCCCCTCGGTGGCCATGGCTGACGCGCTGGGCGGCGACGGCCACGTCTTCAATTCCTGCGTCGACCAGACCGGCTGGGTGTACTTCACCGTCATGGACGTGGACCCGCAGTGCGCCGATGTCCAGGCGATCATCCGCGCGGACACCAGCGACCCGGCCAACGCGTCGGTCGTGCTCAGCCAGGTGAGCTGGAACGAGAAGGGTCAGCCCGGGCCGGCCGGTGCTGTGGGTGCCGCCGGTGCGGCCGGTGCGGCCGGCGCCAAGGGCGCGAATGGCGTCTCCGGTTACACCACCGTCACCAAGTCGGTGTCGCTGGCCAAGCACAAGACCTCGACGCTCTCCCTGTCCTGCCCGACCGGCAAGAAGGTCACCGGCGGCGGTGCGCAGCCCACCTCCGACGCGATGCAGCTGCTGGCCTCCTACCCGTCAGCCAACGGCGCCGGCTGGACCGCGCGGGTGTTCAACGACAGCGGAAGCGCGCACAGCGCCAAGATCTACGCGATTTGTGCGACTGCCTAGGCAATCTGACGATAAGTCAGCCAAAGGGCGGCGCGGTTCTGCGAGAACCGCGCCGCCCTTCGGTTTGCAATCACCCGGACTTTATCCCTGCCGCCCCCGCTCTTCGGTCGATTTCCGTATGGCGATCCGGCTGGGGGTGATCAAGCTTTTCGACCGATCCGCGGAACGGAAGCGTCCGGCAAATTCTTTGGTGTCGCCACGACGGCGGCCCCGCGGCGGCAGAGGCTCCGCCCCGGCCTCACCGATTCCCGTAGGGGGAACCATGTCCCGCTTCTCGCGCCCGTCCACCAAGACGCTGGCCATCGCCGTCCCGTTGGCGGTTGCCGCGGTGTCCATCCCGTCCGTGGCCCTGGCCGTCGGCAGCGGAAACTCGGACACCTACAGCGCCTGCCTGCTCGGCAACGGAAACGTCGGCCTGCTGTCCGGCACGCTGGTCAACATCAAGGTCAACGGCACCGCGTCGTGCGGCGCCTTCCACGGCACCGTGATCTCCTGGAATGCCACCGGCGCGCAGGGCCCCGCGGGCCCGCAGGGCCCGGCGGGTGACACCGGTCCGGCGGGGCCGAAGGGCGACCAGGGCGACCCCGGTGTCAACGGTCAGGACGGCGCGCCGGGCGCCAAGGGGGACCAGGGCGACCCCGGTGTCAACGGTCAGGACGGCGCGCCGGGCGCCAAGGGCGACCAGGGCGACCCCGGTGTCAACGGTCAGGACGGCGCGCCGGGCGCCAAGGGCGACCAGGGCGACCCCGGTGTCAACGGTCAGGACGGTGCGCCGGGCGCCAAGGGTGACAAGGGCGACCAGGGCGACCCCGGTGTCAACGGTCAGGACGGTGCGCCGGGCGCCAAGGGTGACAAGGGCGACCAGGGCGACCCCGGTGTCAACGGTCAGGACGGTGCGCCGGGCGCCAAGGGTGACAAGGGCGACCCCGGTGTCGACGGTCAGGACGGTGCGCCGGGCGCCAAGGGCGACCAGGGCGACCCCGGTGTCGACGGCAAGAACGGCGTGTCCGGGTACGAGAACAACCGCCAGGTCTTCACGGTCGGCGCGCAGAAGACCGCGAACTTCACCGTCACCTGCTCCAGCGGCAAAAAGCCGACCGGTGGTGGCGCGTGGGCTTCGTCGCAGTCGGTCGAGGTGCTGTCCACCAGCCCGGCGCGCGACGCCGCGGGCTGGATCGTGAAGGTGCACAACAACGGCGCCGTCGACCACGCGGTGAGCGTGTATGCCCTCTGCGCGTCGGTCTGAGCACTGCTCGATCGCCCCGACGAACCCCGGCCGGCCCCCCGGCCGGGGTTCGTCGTTCCGCAGATCGAAAGATCCATTCATCACGCCACGGCGGATACTGGACGGGACGCCGTCACCGCCCGGAAGGATCCCCCGTGCCCACCGAACCCGCCGCCACCCGGCGCGCCCTGCACGGCATCGCCGAGCAGGTGCTGGCCGGCCCGCAGCACCGCCGTAGCGGCACCATCCGGCTGCAGGTGACCGCCGACGGCATCCACACCGTGGCCGACCCGGCCGTGGCGCTGACGGCCCATCAGGTGTCCGGGCCCACCGGGAGCGCGGCGTTGGCCGGCGCCACCTGCGCCGCGCTGGCCGCGGCCATCGGTGTGGACGGCGGTGCCCCGTCCGACCTCTACTCCGACGTCACCGACGTCGACCCCGAGGAGACGCTGGCCGTGGATGCCGCGGTCGCCGATGACCTGCTGGGTGCGCTGTGGCGGGGGGAGCAGGCACTGCGTCGGTTGGCGCCGGGGGAGACGCCGGTGCTCTGGCCGGAGCACTTCGACCTCGGCATCGCGCTGGACGAGGTCAACTACGGCATCTCACCGGGCGACGGCTACCTGGACGAGCCCTACGCCTACGTCGGTCCGTGGACCGCGCGCACGGGGGCGTTCTTCAACGCCCCGTTCGGCGCCGCCCGCCCGTTGCGTGAGCTGCCCGGCGACGCGCTGGACGAGTTCCTCGCCGAGGGGCGACGCCTGACCAAACTTTGAGTGGACCCCTCCCCGCACCCCCGGGTTGTCGATCTAGAGTCGAGGACGAACAGCGAGGGGAACGCGGCACCTTGGGGTATGTCCTGGCACGGCTACGCGGGGAGTGGCTGGACCGTTTCCTCGGCTCCGACCCCGGCCTGAACCGGCTGCGCACCGCGGCCCAGACAGTGATCACCATCGCGGTGGCGCTGCTGGTCGAGCGGGCGTTCGTCGCGATCACCCATCCCATGCAGTCGAACTCGGCCGCGGCCAACCACGCGCACCTGGTGATCGCGCTGATGATCGGCGCGGTGATCGGCATGCTCTCGACGTTCACCGTGCACGACGCCACCGTGCGCGGCCAGGTGATCAGCATGCTGCTGATGCCGGTGTTCATGGTGCCCGCGTTGACGGTGGGCATGGTGCTGGGCGCGCACCACAACGTCTCGCTGGCCGTGCTCACGCTGATGATGGGCCTGGGCACCTACGCGCGCAGGTTCGGCCCGCGCGGCTTCATGGCGGGCAACCTGCTGTTCATGGGGGACTTCTTCGGCCTGTTCCTGCGCTCCGGGCTGCGGTTGGCCGACCTCGTCTGGTTGGTGGCCGAACTGTTGGTCGGGCTGGCCGTGGCCATCGCGGTGCGGTTCGCGCTGTTCGCGCCGCAGCCGCAACGGGCGTTGCGTCGCACCCAACGGTCCTACGCCGCGCGGGCCCGTCGACTCGCCGCGCTGGCCCTGGAAACCTTCGACGCGGGCGGTCGCGGGGAACGACGACTGCAGCGGCAATTGGTGCGGCTGAACGAGGCCGCGCTGATGATCGACGCGCAACTGGGGGACCCGGCGGCCGCGCCGGGCCGTGCGGCGGCGGTGCTGCACGAGCGACTGTTCGACCTGGAGGTGGCGCTCAGCAACGTCGCCCGGTTCGCGGTGGCGCTCAGCCACGCGTCGTTGCCCGACGAGCAACGGCGACCGGCGCGTGCGGCGCTGGTCGCGGTCGCCGCCGGCGACCTGGACGCGGCGCGCGAGCAGGCCAACGCCCTGATCGGTCTGCTGAAAGCCCACGCGGGCGAGGAGATCGGGGCGCCGACCGTCGTCGCGCACCGGTTCGCGATCTCGGTGCGCGCGTTGGCCGAGGCGATGACCGAATGGCTCCGGACGGGGGACACGGCGCGCGGCGGGGCGGGTTTCGAACCGGCCACCGCGCTGTTCGGTGGCTGGCTGCCCGGCTCCTCGCGGGTCAGCGCGGACGCGTCGGTGGAACCCGCGTCGCCCGGCGAGGGTGTGGTGCTGCGGGCCCACACCCGGGCGGCGCTGCAGATGACCCTCGCGGTGGCCGCGGCCTGCGTGCTCGGCAGCCTGCTGTCCCGGCAGCGCTTCTACTGGGCGGTCATCGCCACCTTCATCACCTTCACCGGCGCCAACACCTCCGGCGAGCAGGTGCGCAAGGCGCTGTGGCGGGTGCTGGGCACGCTGATCGGCATCGTGGTCGGCTCGCTGCTCGTCGACGTGGTCGGCGAGCACGCCTACGCCTCGGTGGCGGTGATCCTGGCGGCGCTGTTCATCGGCTTCTACCTGATGCGGATCAGCTACGCGTTCTTCGTCGTCGGCATCACCGTGATGGTGTCCCAGCTCTACCAGGACCTCGGCGAGTTCTCCGACTCGCTGCTGCGGCTGCGGCTGGAGGAGACCGCGATCGGCGCCGGGGTGGCGGTCGCCGTGGTCGTGCTCGTCGTCCCGCTGCGCACCCACCGGGTCATCCGGCTCGCGCTGCGCCGCGAACTCGAGGCGGTCGGCACGCTGCTCGAGCAGGTCCGCGACGTGCTGCTGGACGGACGCTCACGCGACCCGGTGCGCGCCACGGTGCGGCGCATCGACGCCGCCTTCCAGGACCTGCTCGCCACCGCCCGACCGGTGCGGCGCACCGTGCTCGGCTCGGTCGACGAGGTGACCGGCCGGCTGCTGCACCACGCCTCGGCCACCCGACACTTCGCCCGCACGCTGGCCATCGACCTGCCCAGCGCCCGCACCGTGCCACCGGAGTCCTGGCCGGCGCTGCAGGAGGCCTTCGACGCCATGCGCGACTCGATCCGCGCCCTGACGGCCACCACGACCGGCGCCGCGCGCCGGCCCTACGTGCGCTCGGCGTCGCTGTTCCACCGGGCCGCGCCCGCCCGCGTCGACGGGCTGCCCGCCGAGTCGCTGCTGCTGCGCGATCTGAGTTTGCTCGACGGGTCGCTGGCCGCCCTGGCCGACGTGTTCGGCGTCCCGGTGCACGACCACGACACCAGCGCGCTGAGCGCGGAGCCGGTGCGCCTCTATCTCTGACGCTGCGTCAGTCCGTGACGGAGCCGTCGACCAGCTCACGAATGCCGAGCGGCTCGGTCAACGGAACGTCGCTGTAGAGGAACTGCATGCCGGGCGCGCAGGGCGGGATCACCGCGGCGCCCGCGGAGCCCAGGAACACCGTGACCCGGATGACCTCGCGGGCGTAGATGAGTTCGACGTGGTCGAGCTGATCGCACGTGCTCGCGCTGAAGTACACCCGCACCACGTCGTTGGGCAGCTGCTGGATGTGGTCCCACGGGACCATCCGGGTACCGAGCGTCGCGTTCGGGTGCGGGGAGGCCGCGACGGTGCCGAGGTCCGGGTCGGCGTTCGTGGCGATCCCGGTGGGCCGCGCCGGGTCGCGGAACGGTCGGCCCTCGACGTCCTCGGCCAGGGTGATCTCGACGTCCTTGAGCAGCACGTCATTGCCGCAGGTCACGTTGCCCGCCGCGGGGTCGGCGCCGTCGAACAACCCGATGGCGATGTCGTTGGTGCCGTAGTCGACCCGGACCGAGTCCAGCACGTCGCAGGGTTCGGGCCCGGCGTAGAAGTACAGCCGGACCACCCGGTCGGACAGCATCCGCGCCGCCTGCCAGGCCACCGGGTGCAGCCCCGTCATGCCGGGCCGCGGCGTCACCAACCGGGCCTCGCCGACCACCACGTTGGGCGTCGCCGAGGCGCCGGCCGTCGGGCTCGCCGTGGAGGTCGGTTGCGGCGTGGCCGTCGGCTGCGCGGCGCACCCGGCCAACGCCAGCACGCCGGCCCCGAGCCCGATGATCACACCCCGCATACCGCCATGGTGTCGTCCGCTCGGTCTCGGCGGGGCAAAGCCTCAGTTCGGGTGCCGGTTCGTTAGCGTCGGTACGGTCCGCTTCGAGCACCTGGAGGAAAAGCCCTGTGAACCCCTACCGCGCCGTGTTGTTGCGCTGGGCGAATCACCGCTCGTTCATCCCGTTCGTGAAATACGTCGCCACCCCGATGGACCGGCTCACCCGACGTACCGGGCGCCCGCTGACCACCATCGGCACCGGGCTGTCGACGGTGCACCTGACCACCACCGGTCGCAAGAGTGGCGAGCCGCGCACCGTGCCCGTGTTCGGGCTGGACACGCCCGCCGGTGTCGGGGTGATCAGCAGCAACATCGGCCAGAACTACCGGCCGGCGTGGTGCCTGAACCTGCTCGCCGACCCGCACTGCCGGCTGCAGCGCGGCCGCGAGCTCACCGAGCACGTCGCCCGGCCCGCGACCGACGCGGAACGCGCGGAACTGTGGCGCACGGGCGAGGCGATGTACCCCGCGTTCGCGACCTACCGCGGCCGGGTGGACCGCGAGATCGACATGTTCATCCTGCAGCCGACCTGACGCTCAGCTCGACACCTCGCTGCGGTCACCGGACCACAGCGTGTGGAACGCGCCGTCGCGGTCAACCCGGCGATACGTGTGCGACCCGAACCGGTCCCGCAAACCCTGCAGCAGGGCGGCGGGCAACCGGTCGCGGCGCAGCGCGTCGTAGTAGGCCAACGCCGAGGAGAAGCCCGGCGCCGGGATGCCGGCCGTGGCGGCGCGGGCCACCACCCGCCGCCACGAGTCCTGCGCGTCCTGCAGCGCCTTGGCGAACGACGGGTCGACCAGCAGCGTGGGCAGCTTGGTGCCGCCGGCGTAGGCCTCGGTGATCCGGTTCAGGAACACGGCGCGGATGATGCAGCCGCCGCGCCAGATGGTGGCCAGCGACGCGAGGTCGACGTCCCAGCCGTACTCCTCGCTGCCCGCCGTGATGGCGTCGAAGCCCCTTTCCAGCACATTGGGATCCTAAGCTTAGAATTCCACGTGGACAAGTTGTCGCG
>JADMIO012807405.1_pt1 | contig 69845 bp, 56 predicted proteins | sample 8958161 | NCBI WGS metagenome assembly JADMIO01 (sample SAMN16585339, study PRJNA669376) | soil metagenome | isolation source: Crop rotation soil | place: USA: Cullars Rotation, Alabama | collected 2011 | reverse complement strand
GGCCGCGACTTCAAGTCACGTGAATTCCAAGCTTCGGATCCCACTGTGCTGGAAAGGGTCAGACCATTCTTAAAAAGAGTAGGTGATTTAAAATCGACCAAAGAAAGCCTAAGCAAACCTGTTGTAGCCATCTTCTTTTTAGTATTACTACTCTCCTCTTACGTAACCGAATTAATCGGGATTCACGCCTTGTTTGGTGCCTTTTTAGCGGGAGCCATCATGCCGGAAAACAATAAGTTCCGTTCTATTTTTATTGAAAAGGTAGAAGACGTATCGGTCGTTATTTTATTGCCATTGTTCTTTGTTTTTACTGGTTTACGAACTCAAATAGGTTTGCTGGATGATCCGCATTTATGGAAAATCACCGGAATCATTATTCTAGTTGCTGTAGTTGGAAAATTCTTCGGAAGTGCACTGGCAGCAAAGTTTGTCGGGCATAGCTGGAAAGACAGTTTGTCTATTGGCACCCTAATGAACACGAGAGGCTTGATGGAATTGGTCGTGTTGAACATTGGATATGATTTAGGCGTTTTGTCTACCGAAATTTTTACCATGATGGTCATTATGGCTTTGGCAACAACTTTCATGACGGGCCCTGCATTGGATTTGATTAATTACATTTTCAAAACCAAACCTGCCATTATACCAGAAGAAATAAGCAACAAAAGCAAATATAAAATCCTGATTTCTTTTGCTTCGCCCGAAAAAGGAAAAACATTATTAAAAATAGCTAATGGCCTGGTGAAAAAACAAACCGGAAATGCCGTAGTAACCACTATGCACTTATCATTAAGTTCCGAAATACATTCCTTCGACGTAAAAGATTACGAACGAGAAACTTTTTTACCTGTTATTTCTGAATCTGAAAATTTAAACCAGAAAATCATCACGCTCTTTAAAGTTTCAAATGATATTGATTCTGAAATAGCCGATACTGCCAACCACGGAGAATATGATTTACTATTGATAGGTTTGGGCCAATCAATCTTTGAAGGAACGCTATTAGGTAAAGTACTTGGTTTTACGACAAGAATTATAAATCCGGATCGCCTTATCGATAAAATTACAGGTAAAGAAGGACTATTTGAAAACTCTCCTTTTGATGAAAGAACAAGGCAAATTATTGCCAATAGTAAAATGCCTGTAGGAATTCTGGTGGACAAAGATCTGGAAGAAATCAATCATATTTTCATGCCTGTTTTCAGTAAAGAGGATTCTTTTTTGATTGAATTTGCTCAAAAACTAATTCACAACAACGGCTCTCAAATTACAATTTTAGATGCTGCCGGAGAAATAAAAAACAATCCGGAAATTCAGGAATCAATTCGTTCCATCGAGCAGATAGCACCTAATCACATTATGCTGACGCAGAAAAAAACAATTGAAAAAGAATTTTTAGCGCAACAGGATTTGATGATTATCAGTTTAGAAAGCTGGAAAAAATTAATTGATTCCCATAGTATTTGGCTCAACAACACCCCTTCCATATTAATTATTAAGCCTTAACCTATAAATAAAAAAATGTTTAATTCTAAAACCATTGGATTTTTATTCCTGCTATCCTTCTTTTCAACGGTAACTTTTTCTCAAAATGAAGTCGCAGTACAAAAGGAGAAAAAAATCGAAACTGGCTTCGAAGGAATGATTGGTGTTTCTTTTAATTCGAAAACCGTTTGTATAAATGTTGGCGGGCCGAGTCTTAAATTTCGATGTTCAAAAAACTTCAAAATAGGAGTTGGCGCATTCCCTTCTTTAATTATTATGGATAAAAAAGCGTATCCAAAACTGGGAGTTTCCCCCATTATAGAATACAGACACTGGATGATAATCACGCCTTATTACGGTTATGACACTGCTAATAAGATGATTTGGACCTACGGTTTAGGGTATAAATTTTAGCATTTCATCATATCATACATTCAAAAAAACCATCTTGTAGAAAGATGGTTTTTTTATGAAATACTAAAGTTACTTTTCTTTTTTTTCTTGAGGTTTCGTCTGCGAATTATCTTCTTTATATTCCGTTTCTTCCACTTCTTCTTCTTTTTTACTAAAAGCTTTCACTTTTGGATTGTCATGGGTTCCAGTAATCATGAGCGGTATTCCAAACAAGCCTAACGGCGGTAATCCCAAACGCAATTTTAAATTGAGTTGCCCGTTAAGATTGGTTTCACCTTTAAATTTAAGTCGAAACAACGCCACCTTTACTTTGGTTTGGCTTATAGAAATAACATTGTTTCTAATAGAAGATTTAATATCAAATTCACTCAAATCAGGATCATTGATTCCTTCCGAATTGGTTTTTTTACTTATTGCACCAAATAATTTAAACCCTTTCATCTTTACTTTCTTGACGGAAATAATTCCTGCTCCTCCCAAAGAAGGCAAAATAGGCTTCATGTTTTCATCCAAAACGCCAAATAACCTATAATCTACAGAAATTATCCCTTCAGCATTTTCGGCGGCAGTGACCATCTCTCTAAAGAGCTGTATTTCCTTATACGCCTTTTTCACATTAAACTCTTTGGCAACAAAATGGAAGTTAAAATTAGCTTTCCTACTATTCACATCATCATACACTCCATCGATGCCCATTTTACATCCAATCAATCCAAAAGAGGTATTTTTTAGCTGCATTATTCCGTTTCCCAGCGCAAGATTTCCTGTTAAATTATCTAAGCTCAAGCCTTCAAAACTTACTTTTTTGACGTTCGCTAACAAAGAAAAACTTAAATTATCCGGCAACAACACCACTCCATTGGAACCTTTTGAAGTAGTACCGGGCTGTTTTACAGATCCCGCATCTGACATTTCAGAAGACTGCGCCATAAATTCATCGACATTAATAAAATTTGAATTAACCGAAAAATTGCCTTTCAAGGTTCCTTTATCCGCCAAAACAAAGTTGATGGCGTTTTGCAAATAACCATTAACTACAAAATCCGATTGACCGTATCTTGCCGTAAAGGTTTTGAACCACATTTTATCGTGATCAAACATAAATTTCCCTTCATTAATCATAAAAGGTTTCGGGAAATAATCTGAAGTGGCTACAATATCTTTTACTTCAAGCGTTCCCTTGTTATCCAATTGATTGTAACGCCCTGAAGCTGCATCGCTTTGTTTTCCTTTGAAAGCAACATCTGCTTTAACAAAACCATTGACGCTTAAGCTTTTTTGTGCAAAAACTTTGTAAATTCTTCCAATATCCAAATTTCCTTTGGCTTTAATATCGTAGTTGATATCGTTAAAATTGGATAAAATTGCCTGCACATAAATCGGGTTTCCTTCAAACACAAAAGAAGCGGGTGTTAAAGACACTTTCAAATCTTTGTAATTTCCTGTAGTATTTTTTATGTTTCCTTTAAACTGAATGTTCTCAATTGGATTCGGATAATAATTCGTTTTCAGAAAACCATTTTCTAAATTAACAAATCCATCCGACTTAGGAAATAATTTTTTGCCTGCATTGTAAACGCCGTTAGCAGTAATATTTGCCGAAAGCAACCCTTTTAAATCTAATGTTTCCAATCCTAGTGCACGATCCAGTTTGGTCAAATCCAGTTTCGATTTCAAATTGGCCGAAAGCAAAATGTTTTTCATCCCTTTGGAATGTACTCTAGCGCCTAAAAAATCTTTACCAACGTTAAAAAACAAGGTATCTAAATTTACCGTCAGATTTTCTGTATCAAGAGAAGGTAATTTGGCTTTAAAACGCATTTGAATATTCGACGTAGGAAACGGACTGTTTTTATATGAAATATAACCGTCCCTAACATTCATTTCAAAAGCCAAATCTGGTTTTGTATTGGTTGCCGCAATGTAATTCCCTTTAAAAGTAAGCACCATATCTGTCGTTCCCTTCACTTTTGTTTTCTCCAACCACTCAACATACTGCGGCGGAAGTGCTGTAAACAGGTCATTTAGATTACTGTCTTTCGTTTTGGCACTGAAGTCGATATCGTAACCGTTTTTAAGGAAGTTTAATTTCCCTAAAAATTCAACTGGCAATTTATTGATGACCAAATTATTTTGTCGGAATACAAAGGCAAGCGAATTGGTATTGATTTGCGTAATCAAATCGGCATCGACTTTTTTATTCTTCAAGTATTGCTCACCGGCAAAAGTAAAATCGAAAGAGTCAATCTTGGCTTCAGTGTGCAAATCGAAAATAGCGGAATCTAGATTTCCGTTACCAACATAATTGAAACCTTTAGCATTAATCAGTATTTTGGCCGATTTATCGTTATATGCCAAATGGCTGTTCTCAATGGCAATCTTTTCCAATTTTAAAGATGTTCCCGTAGTATCAGTATCTTTTTTGAGCTTTTTATCCGAGATGTAAACATTGTAATTGGCTTCTCCTTTTTCGTTGACCATAACATTCATTTCGGCATTGGAAACAAAAATCTGGTCAATTTTGATGGTGCTATCGAAGATTAAACTCACAACATTAATACCAAAAGCGACCTCATCTGCTTTAATCAGATTTTGATCTTTGTAAGGCGCGGAACCTTTTAGCGAAAAATCATTTAACGTGAGTGTGAGTGATGGAAAATGGTTAAAGAAAGACAAATTGGCTTCTTTAAAATTCAACTCTCCGTCCAGTTTCTTGTTGGCGAACGTTTTCACTTGCTCCGCAATTTGTCCTGGAAAAATAATTGGAACCAGAAACAAAATCAGTAAAATTGCTCCAATGGAGATGCCTGAAATCTTCAACACCTTGATTGCTATCTTCTTAAAACCACTTTTCATACTACAAAAATAGAACACATTTATTGATTTTAACCAATTTTACCCCACAAAAAAAAACAAATGACATGCTTTTGAAAATAGCAGATATATTGTTACGACGGTTTGGCACAGTAGTGGTTACGTAAATGATTTGTTTCTACTAATATAAGGTTTTCCGCTTGAAAATCGAGTTGTAGTTAAAACTAAATAGGGCTATTGTGCCAAACCGTTGTCAGCATTAGTATTTTTATGCAAAACAATTCTTAAGAATCTGCTTTTACTAACAAAGCAAATCCATTAATCTCCCTCCATTCTCGTTTTTTTTCTTTAGACATGCCCAATGCTTTAAAAAAAATAAAAACCTTGGCAATCCATGGCAATGGTAAAGGCCTATGTTGTTTCTTCGATTCGTCAAAAAAATAGCGTATTTCCTTAGCGCGCCAATCGATTTTTTTAAAAAAGTCCAACCAGTTATCGGGTGCAAATTTAAACGGTGAATTAACCAATTTTTCTTGAATATTGGAACGTTTCATGTATTCCCTCGCCTTAGGAGTGTTGTAGTCTAAAAGCCAATATGAAATATTCGCTACTGCATGCAGGTCATTAGACAATGAGGCAACCTCATCATTAGACAGATAGGGCACAACACCTTCGGTTAGAACAAATATTTTTTTCGCTCCTTCAGATACCGTCTTTAGCATTGCTTGTCTTTCTTTCAAATCGGAAAGATCAAGACTAATTTGCTGCAATTGAACATGTGGACGATACTCTTTAAGTAATTCCGACTTATAGTCTATAACCGATGGATAATCTACTTCAATCCATTTAATCGATTCTGGCAAACCATTCATTCGATAGGGTCTTGTGTCTAAACCCGCACCCAAGTTAAGAATCGTGTCTACCCCTTCACTTGCCACTCGCAAGATCAGGTCGTCAATGATGCAAGTTCTTAAAGATACAACCCAAGCGGTCATCTCCATCGCTGGCATTTGCTTCGCAATTTCTTTACCACGCTGGCCCGCCAATTTTTCAGCGAATGTGTCTTGAAATAATGCGTCCGGTCGTTTAGATTCCTCAGCTCGTAAGTAAGAAACCCAAAATGCAGTATCGGATACATGGTTAATTTTCTGTTCAGGAGAGTCTTGCAAATTCATAGATGATGTTTATTACAAATATATAAAATATAGCCCGCTACTTATACATATTCTCTTGCTTCGGGCATAATAAAATCACAATACGGTATCAATTCCCCAAAATAAAAAAGGGACAATCTTCATCAGAAAGTCCCTTTTTATTGTCTATTCTCTATTTCCCAGTCTCAATCCAATCGTTAATTTTCTTCTCCAGCAAAGCCAAAGGCATTACTCCAGATTCCAATACTTTTTGGTGGAAAACTTTGATGTCAAATTTATCTTTCATCTTGTCCTGTGCTTTCTGACGCAATTCTAATATTTTCAATTGGCCGATTTTATACGATAGTGCCTGCCCGGGAATTGCCATATATCGTTCTATTTCAGAAGTAATGCTAGCTTCACTTTCGGCTTCGTTATCCAAAGAATATTGAATCGCTTTCTCTCTCGTCCATCCTTTTGAATGCAATCCTGTATCAACAACCAATCGGATTGCGCGGTGCATTTCGTCGTTCAACATCCCTAAATATTGGTACGGATCTTTATACAAACCCAATTCTTTACCGAGACTTTCCGTATACAAAGCCCAACCTTCACCATAAGCCCCAAACCAATTGAATCTTCTAAAATCAGGCAAAGACGTATTTTCTTGCTGCAATGACATTTGAAAATGATGCCCAGGAATTGCTTCATGAAGAAATAGATCTTCGTCTTCCAACACATTATAATTGGCCACGTCTGGAATTGGGACATAAAAAGTTCCAGGTCTTGTTCCATCCGCTGAACCTTGAACATATTCGGCGCTGGCCGTTTTTTCCCTGAAAGCTTCTGTTCTTTTAATTTGGAAAGGCGTTTTTGGCTGTAAGGCAAATAGCTTGTCAACGTTCGGTTTGATGGTTTGATAGATTCTTTCAAAATTGGCCAAAACTTCTTCCGGCTTTTTAAAAGGCCTTAGCTCTTTTTTATTGCGGACATCATTCAAAAAGGATTTCAAATCGCCTTTGTAACCTACTTCTTCCTTCACTTTTTCCATTTCAGTTCTCAAAGCTGCTACTTCTTTTAACCCTAATTCATGAATGGCTTCAGGCGTCATATCAGTGGTTGTCCATTGTTTTACTAAGACTTTATACAGTTCATTACCTTTTGGCAAAGCACCAATTCCACTCTCTGATTTTGAAGCAGGAAGGTATTCAGTTTTTAAAAACCCAACTACCTTTTTAAATTGAGGCACCAGTTTTTCAGAAATGGTTGCAGTATATTCTTTAGTCAATGCTTCTTTTTGAGCTGGTGTAAAGTCTTTCGGAAAGGTCTTTATCGTAGTATAAAAAAGATTGTCTTCTACCTTTGGCGTTATCATTTCCTCAAACTGTGGAATTATTTTTTCTGTTAAAGCTTTTGGCAAAACCACTCCTTTTTGAATTCCCTTTTTCATGTAAACCATCGCAGAATCGATCCAAACGCTATACGATTTCATCCTTTTTAAGAAATTCCTATAGTCTTTTTCTGTTTTAAAAGGTTGTGCACTTTCTCCACTTGCAAATTGCCCCATGGTTAAATGCGTTCCCGAAAACTGTTGAATTGGTAATAAATTCCCATCTTGTTTTAGCAAATCTTTACCAACGGAAGCTTCCCATTTGATGATTTCATAACTGATTTTCTCTTCTGGCGTCAAGCTGTTTTCATCAATTGCAGCCAATTCGTTTTCATATTTGTCAAAAAAGGCAGCTTGTTTTTTACGGTACGAATCGGTCATTTCAAAAACGAATTGGTCGTTGTATTGATTTTGACCGTTAAGTGTCGCATCAAACGGGTTTAATTCGTTTTTCTCTTTGAAATAATTTTCTGTAATCGATTTAAAATCTTCTGCTTTGGATTCTTTTTTACAGTTAACAAAAAGCAATGAGGACAATGCTAACGAAAGAACAATGGTTTTCTTCATAGTGGACTATTTGATGGTGATTTGAATGGTAAAACTACTAAAATTGAATGATTTTAAAATAAAAAACCACTAAACTTAACACTTAGTTAGATTTAATGGTTTTTTTTAACTCAATTTTATAAAATACTATCCGTGATACACGCGTGAAGAGATAATTTTCCCGTGTCGAACCTCAAGCACTTCGGCCACAAGCATATCTTCTTCACCTGTCACCTGACGAATATATTCCATAAAAACCCTATCTGTATTTGCGGTAAGCGAAGTCACTTTATAATGCAAACTCGGCAATCTCTCGAAAGCATCCTGCCACCAAGCACGCATAGCTTCTTTTCCCACAACCAAACCTTTGGTTTCAGGTTGGCGTATTTTTAATTTCGGGCTAAAATGTTGTGCTTCGTCATCATAAAGCGACAATAGCTTCTCTAATTCTTTGGTATTGAAAGCTTCAAACCAACGAAAGGCAATAGATTGTAAATTTTCTGGCGTCATAGCTGTATTAAAAAGAAATTCCCACTTGTAGAGAGCAGGAATTTATGTTTGTATTCTATTTTATTGAAACGTTATACGTTTTTCAAATTAATAATTTCCTGTTCTGTAAGAAAACGCCAATTTCCACGAGGCAGATTCTTTTTAGTTAAACCAGCAAAAGAAACACGGTCAATTTTGAGTACGTCGTATTTGAAACTTTCAAAAATAGCTCGAACTACTTTTACATTAGACGTTCTTAATTTCAAACCAATTTCTGTTTTTGGCTCGTTTTCAATATAACTGATTTCCTCAATAAACAAACGGTGGCCGTCAAGCGTTACACCGTGTGATATTTTTTCTAAATCTTCAAATTTCAAGTTTTTATCTAGCGTAACCTGGTATATTTTGGATGATTTTTGATTTGGCAAACCAAATTTTCTAATCATATCCGTGTCATTGGTAAAAAGCAGCAAGCCAGTCGTGTTTTTATCCATACGTCCCACAGGCTGAATTTTAGCATTGGTGGCACCACGGACTAATTCGGATACATTTCTGTGCATTTCATTTTCATCAAATGAGGTGGTAAAGTTTTTAGGCTTATTCAACAAAAGGTATTCTTTGCGTTCTGGCGTTAAAGTTGCTCCGTCAAAATTGACCACATCACCAGGTTTTACCATATAGCCCATTTCAGTAACCGGAATGCCGTTTACCTTCACATTTCCTGATTGAATATAAATATCGGCATCACGACGCGAGCATACACCCGAATTTGCAATGTATTTATTCAAGCGAATTTCATCAGCATTCTTTGGCCTTTTAGGCGCTTGATTTGGTTTTTTCGCTACTTTATTGGCAGCTGTATCGTCAACTTTAGTAGTAGGTTTTACTTTCTTGGTTCCCTGCGCACGTTTTGCCATGGCAGGTTTTGGCTTATTAGAACTTGGTCTAGAGCTATTTGGCCTAGATCCACCTCTTTTATTATTGCCTCCCTTATCGTTCATAACTTCTGTAATTTACTTTGTCTGTTCGGCCTTAAAATGGCCTCGAGTGTGCAAAGATAGTGTTTATAATTTTGATAATTAAAAAATTACAAACAGACAATTTCCTGAGGGCATTACAAACCTACAGTTTCAATAGCGTTTTTCCGTGAATTAAGACAGAGGGATTGATCAATACAATACAAAAAACACCTGCCACGATAATCGATTTCAGCATATTGTGAAGTTGTATGTACTGAACCTGTGTCTCCGATTTCCAAAGCTTAAGCAAGAAGAAAACCAACACAAACAAACTGACGTAAAAATAAATATCCATATAACCCACATTGTATTTTTCAATCAGGATGTATACCGGAATGATTGTGGAAACGGTTAAAAACGTAATAATTTGTTTGGATACTTTTTCGCCAAATCGCACTGGAACAGTTTGATAATCATTAGCCATGTCGCCTTTAATATTTTCCAAATCTTTGATCATTTCACGAATTAAAATCAACAATAAAAGAAAACTCGCATGTGCAAAAATGACATGATAGAAATTTTTGAAGTACAGTAAAATACCAAAAAAAGGCAAAACAGCCAGCAGTGACGCGGTCAAATTCCCTACGATGGGGTATTTTTTCAGTTTATGCGAATAAAACCAAATCAGAAAAATATAGACTGCAAAAAATAAAGACGCGCGAAACGAAATAATAAATGCCAAAGCTGTGGCAAGGAAATTCAATCCGAAATACACCTGCAATTTAGTTTTTTGACTCACCAATCTATCCAACATGGTTTTATTGGGACGATTGATTAAATCTTTTTCCGAATCGTAAAAATTATTGATGATATACCCCGAAGCAATCGTTAGTGTAGAAACAAAAACGATAAGAAGCAAACGCCAATCCAAAATCACATCTAGCGCTCTTTTTTCAGGGGCCAAAATGAATATTGACGATAAATATTGTGCCAATACAATAATGGGAATATTATAACCCCGCACCACAGAAAACAAACTGAGTACTTTCATTAAAAGTAATTTGGCTTTGCGTGTCAGCATTATTTAGTAGGTTATCTAAAAAGTTATAATGTTTAAAAGTAAGTAACTCTTCGATAATCTCGGAATCATGTTGCTATAAAATTGTGTTAAAACTGATAAACTACTTCTAGTTTATAGTCTTTAAGAGAAACTCTGGCTTTGTCTAAATCCTGTGTAAATCCTAAAATATAGCCGCCACCGCCAGAACCACATAATTTTAAATAGTAGTCATTGGTGTCGATTCCTTTTTGCCAGACTTGGTGGAATTGCTCTGGAATCATAGGCTTGAAGTTGTTTAAAACCACTTTAGACAATTTTTTGGTGTTGGCAAATAATGATTTCACATCACCGCCTAAGAAGTTTTCGACACAAGCATCAGTATATTTAATGAATTGTGATTTTAGCATTTTTCGGAAACCTTCTTCTTTTAGGTTTTCCATAAAAATATTCACCATTGGAGCCGTTTCTCCTATAATCCCGGAATCCAATAAAAACACCGCCCCTTTTCCGCCTAAACTTTGTGTTGGAATTCCGGTGGCTTCAATATTGTCTTTAGAATTAATTAAAATAGGAATGCTCAAATAGCTATTTAAAGGATCTAAACCTGAACTTTTCCCATGGAAGAAGGATTCCATTTGAGAAAAAATATTTTTAAGCTGCAATAATTTCTCACGTGTCAGGTTTTCTAACACTGTGATTTTATTATTGGCATATTTATCATAAATCGCAGCAACAAGCGCACCACTACTTCCTACTCCATATCCTTGTGGAATACTGGAATCAAAATACATTCCACGTTCCAAATCTTCTTTTAAAGCTTCTAAATTGAATGTTACCAAATCCGGCTGCAATGCTTCTAGATAAATCAAAAAGCGTTTCAAACTTGCGTTTGATTTTACAGCTTCTTCCGATGGATTCGCATCCACTTTTAAAGCACCGTTGTAAAAATTATATGGGATAGACAATCCTTTAGAATCACGAATAATTCCATACTCTCCGAAGAGCAAGATTTTTGAGTAAAATAGAGGTCCTTTCATATTTTAATGGATAATTAATAATGGATAATTGACAATTAAATGTGTAATTGAAAATTAATTTATAATTATAATGCTTTTCGATCTATTATTTTTTAGAAGTATTGATGATACTGGTTAGTAATTTCAATATTTCAACAATTTTAAACTTTATTTTTTGAAATTCAGTCTCAGTTAAAAACTTCGTTTCATATAGCAAATCTAACCAATATTCTGTTTCGTTTGCTTCTTTTAATGAAATTGATAATTTATAAATAAAATCGGCTTTGCTTTGTGCATGCTCGGCTTCTCTTATATTGACCCCAATCGATGTTCCTGAACGAAGTAATTGTTTAGACAGAACAAATTCCTTTTTTTCTATCAAATCTTTATAAAGATAAACTATTTCAACTGCAAAATCAAAAGATTTATCTTTAATTACATTTTTCTTTTCCATCATAATTGTCAATTATTAATTATCCATTATCAATTGACTTCCCTTTCCAATTTCATCGCAAATATATTGACCATTTTGACAATAGGCAACTAATTCGCCCTTAATAAATTGCAAAACTTCCTGCTGGTTCTTTTTTGGATACAGCACATGAACGTTTGCTCCGGCATCGAGCGTAAAGCAAACCGGAATTTGGGTTTCAGCTCTAAACTTCCAGATTTTATTGATGATTTCCAAAGTATTAGGCTTCATCAAAATAAAATATGGCATTGAGGTCATCATCATGGCATGCAAAGTCAACGCTTCACTTTCCACAATTTTGACAAAATTCTCAACATCACCGTTTTCTAAAATTGATTTTATTTCCGATAAATTTACATGCGCTTGCTCAAATCGTCTTTCAGCATACGGATGACCAAACATTAAATCATGGCCTACTGTGCTTGAAACCTGCTTTTCTCCTTTATCGACCAACAGAATGGTATCTTGGTATTCTTTAAAATTTTCATGAACAGAAGAAAATTCAACGCCAAACAAATTAGAGCTTTCTGAAATTTCTGCGTGATTTGCTTCGCCAGTTCGCTCTCGCTCTTGTCCCCAAACCACAACGTTTCCTTTTACGCTTCGGCAGGCACTTCCGGAACCCAATCGGGCCAGAAATGATGCTTTTTGATAAAAATAATTCTCTGAAATACCTGGGTTTAGCATTTTCTCCAAACTCATGATATTCATGGCCAAAGCTGCCATTCCTGAGGCAGAAGAAGCAATCCCTGAACTATGTGGGAATGTATTTTGAGTATCGATTGTAAAATGAAAATCTTTTAAATAAGGGCAATATTCGAAAATACGCTCGAAAAATTTTTGAATTTTAGGTTTAAAATCTTCTTTAGGTTTCCCTTCAAAAAGCAAATCAAAAGAAAAATCCTCTTCTTTTTGTTTTTGAGAGAAGGTCAACTTCGTAATGGTTTTACAATGATTTAACGTAAAACTAATTGACGGATTCGCGGGAATCTGATGTTCTTTTTTACCCCAATATTTAACTAATGCAATATTACTGGGCGCACTCCATTCAAAGCTTCCGTTTTCAATTGAAATTGTATAATTTGAAGCAATAAAGTCCTTTTCGGAAATCATAATTTTAAAAATTTTAGCAAAGATACTTTTTTTAGCAAAGTTTTGTTTTTTAATTTCTTTATACTTTATTTGTCTGAAAATACAATTGCAGCTATGGATTTAACCACAAAAAAATCAGATTCCTTAAAAACCCTTTTTTCAGTTTTAGGATGTACTCTTGTTGGTATTGTTTGTTTTTTTATTGCCGAATCGTCTGTTACTAATTGGTTCGGCACTATCGAAAAACCCTTTTTTGCTCCACCTCATTGGGTTTTGTCTTCTGTTTGGATTGTGTTTTACCTCATCATGGGTTATGCCTTAGCATTGGTATGGACCAAAAATACCGGAAGTAGTAAAACTAAAAAATTAGTTTCAAAAGCCATGGTTTTTTTTGGCATTCAACTCGTAATGAATGGATTATGGTTTGTATTGTTTTTTGGCCTTTGTAATCCTTTCTTAGCCTTAATCGAAATTTTATTGCTTTGGTTAATTTCTTATGAAACCATCAAAATCTTTAAAACGGTCGATCAAACTGCGGCCAAATTATTATATCCTTATTTAATTTGGATTGGTTTTGCCATTTTATTGAATGGAAGTATTTGGTGGATTAACGCATAAAAAAAGCCCAATCTAGATTTAGATCAGGCTTTTATTATTTTAAATTGCTTCAATAATTAGTTTTTAACCAACTTGTCTACAAAAACTCCTTCATTGGTTTCAATGTTTACAACATAAATCCCAGGATGCAAAGAAGATAAATTTATTTTCTGACTGTCCACATTTTCCAATGGCTTGGTCATTGAGATGCTATTATTAGCGTCAAATATTTTAATCGTTTTTAGAACAACCCCTTTTTCTTTTTTCTCAATAGTAACAATTCCATCTGTAGGATTTGGATATATTTTGAATTTTGATTCTTTTTGATTGGTGCTTGACTCGTTCCCAACTGTAATTGGAACTGTTGGATCTTCTAAAATTACAGAACCTGTTTTTCCTGGCGAACAATCTAATACTTTAAAGAACTTTTGAGGAGCAGAATTCCAAATAGGCCCTACTGCCACTCCAATGGAATAAACCTTATCAAGGTGGGCAAGATCAAAAGACGAATGCGGGTGGTAATTCGTGTTCGCATTATTTTGAGAAATTAAACTATTAAGATCGATAAGCGACGGAACTTCCCCTGTAGCACTTACCCAGCCACTATAATATTGCTCTACGTTTGTCCATGTATTAAGATTAAACTCAAAGATACTGATGTAATATCCCTGCTCATTCTGACTGCAACTTCCATTGATACTTGCTGTTTGGGCGCAAATCGTTTTTACGGGTTGCGGTCCGTAATAGGAAGCTACGTCCTGACTCGAAATCACATTCAATAAATTAAAGCAAGCGGTCATCGAAACATCTACGAGAAGAGGACTGGAAAGTTGCGAAACTGTCGGGTCTGATGCACAAGTTCCTCCTCCTGCAGAAGGATTAAAAGTAACTGTAACTCGATAGTTGAATCTAGTTCCGTTTAATTGTCCAATCTGATACAGTTTATTTAAAGTTTGGATATTTGTCGTTGGTGTACTTGTAACTGGTGTAAAAGCACAAGCTTGCCAAGTTCCTGTTGTAGGGTATACTTGCTGTCTTTCAAATGAAACGGTAAAAGTACCATAACAAAAATGACTCGAACCATTTGAAGCAACTAATAACTGGACATCATAACCGGCAAAAGAATTACTTGGCGTTACTGATTGAGTAGACAAACTTGCTGTTAAAGCATTTGCACTTACAGTCATAAAAAGCACTGTAATAATTAATAAAAACTGTTTTTTCATAAGATTTTTTTTAAGATTTAGACTACAAAACTAAAATGAATCAACAGCAAAAAAGTTGAAAACAAAGATATTTGTGACGAAACCCCTACAAAAAAGTGATGAAATTTTAAAAGCTTAAAAATAGTAAATAGCACATAGTGACGAATTATATGCATTTTGGGATGTATTTTTCAAATGTCAAATTTTCGTGATCCAGAAAAAAAGCAAACACAGGAAAATAGAAATTCCCACAAACAAAAAATCCCAAGACCAGACCTGATTTTGAGATTGCATTTCTATAAAAATTACCTGTTTTTTAAAATGATACACTATTTGCCACAATAAAGCCGCTTGTCCAAGCATTTTGAAAATTGAATCCGCCGGTAATGGCATCTATATTTACGATTTCACCGGCAAAATATAAATTCGGTAAAATTTTACTTTCCATTGTTTTGAAATTCACTTCCTTCAAATCGATTCCTCCGGCTGTTACAAATTCTTCTTTAAAAGTGCTTTTCCCATTCACCTGAAATTCGGCGTTTGTGAGTTGGCTGGTTAAATTTGCCAATTGCATTTTAGTCAAATCTGCCCATTTTTCTTCCGCACCAATCCCTGAAGCCAAGACAATGCTTTCCCACAATCGGTTTGGAAATTCAAACGGTGATTTTTTAGAAACTGATTTTTTAGAATGCTCTAATTTCAATTCTCTTAATAAATCAGAAGTTTCTTCGAAAGTTTTATCATGCAACCAATTGACAAGAATGGCAAATTGGTAATTTTTATCAAATAATTCTCTTGCTCCCCAAGCAGAAAGCCTCAAAATCCCAGGACCGCTCATACCCCAATGGGTAATTAATAAAGGACCTGAAGCTTCCAATTTAGCTTCGCTCTGTTCGCCTTTAGCTCGGGCGCCTCGGGTAGCGTTTTTTACTTTGACCGAAGCCAAAGCAGAAACCCCCATTAAATCTTTAATTCGGGCGTCTTTTATATTAAACGTAAACAATGACGGAACAGGTTCAATAATAGAATGCCCTAAATCTTGAAGCATTTCCCAAATTTTAGGATTGCTTCCTGTAGTCATAATTATTTTTTTACAAGCAAAGGTTTCGTGATTGGTTTCAACTTTCCAATAGGTTTCTTCCGAAGTTTCAGAATTAAAAATCGATTGTACACTTTGCCCGGTTAAGACATCGATTCCCAGTTTTTTTGTGGTCGAAACAAAGCAATCGATGATCGTTTGTGAAGAATTCGAAACCGGAAACATTCTTCCGTCGTCTTCAATTTTGAGTTCAACACCATGATTGGAAAACCATTCTATGGTATCACCCGAGCAAAACTGATGAAAAGGGCCGCGTAATTCTTTTTCCCCACGAGGGTAAAATTTCACTAAATCATTCGGTACAAAACAAGCGTGCGTTACATTACAACGACCGCCTCCGGAAATCCTGACTTTGGTCAGCACCTCTTTACCTCTTTCCAAGATAGCGACTTTTAGTTCCGGATTATTTTCCACGATATTGATTGCGGTAAAAAAACCTGCTGCACCTCCGCCTACAATGATAATGTCGTATTTTGAGTTCATAGTCTGTCTGGGAAATCGGAAATAATTCCGTTTATTTTATAGTGCTGTAATCGTTGAATGTCATCTTCGTGATTGACCGTCCAAGTAAAAATCTGATATCCTTTTCGAACAGTTTCATTGCAATTTTCTTCTGTTAATAAAGAAAAATGAGGATGTATGGCTTTCGCCGATAACTGATCCGCCCATTCCAAAGCTTGTTCAACACTGGCTTGCGTTAGAACACCCAAATTAATTTTAGGGTTTAAAACATGTACTTTTTCCAATTCTTCCTTTTGAAAACTGGACACCACAAAATCATCATACTGCCAACCCTTTTTGTTGATGTACTGTTCAATTATTTCAACCGAAGCCTGAGCGGTTTGATGCCCTTTTAGCTCTACGTTAATCCAACATTTTCTATCAATTAAATCGAACACTTCTGCTAATGTAGGCAATTCAAATTTACCCGAGATTTTCAACGCTTTCAATTCGGTTAAAGGTAATTTGTGTACTTCTCCCGAACCGTTTGTCATTCTATCGACTGTAAAATCATGAAAAACGACCAGTTCTCCGGAAGCGCAAAGATGCACATCGAGTTCGACCGCATCTACACCCAAATTCAATGCTTTTTGAAAAGATTCTAATGTGTTTTCAGCTACAAAACCTTTCGCTCCGCGATGTCCAATTTTTTGTATCATGGAAATTATTCAATAATTAAGACTTTGTATTCCCAAGGTTTGAAATCTATTTTCTGGCCTTTCTCTAACGTTGTGCTTACATTCGACATATAATCCAGAAAAGACCCTTCAAGCGAAACCGTAAATCGTTTTGGCTTTTTAGACAAATTAGCAATAAAAATAACTTTTTTACCGTCTTTATCTCTTTCAAAAGCCAAAATCTGAGTATCATCAGAAGTGCTCAAACGAGTATAAGAAGCTGGATTTTTCCCTCCGTTTAAAGCTGGGTTTTCTGATTTTAGCTTTCCTAATTTTTCATAAACAGCCGCCATTTTACCTAAAACATGTGGAATTGTATCTTTTTCATACAACTTCAATCGTTTGTTTAAATCGTATTCCTGCCCACTATACACCAAAGGAATACCCGGAATAACATAGGTCATCGCTGCAAAAACTTCGGCAGCATCACCCATTCTTTCGTATTCGGTTCCGTTCCAAAAATTCTCAGCATGATTTGAGGTAAAATTCATGCGAATGTTGTCTTTTTGATTTAGGCTATCCATTTTCATTTGATACTTGTCCCAATCTTTGGCTGTTTTTTTACCCTGAGCAATATTATTCATGATGTAATGAGCTTCCCAACCGTATTGCGCATCGAAAGCATTATTTGACAACTCGGGTTTTTCGGCTTCAGCCAACATAAAAACCGGCTTGATTTTAGTTAATGCCACTCTCGAAGCATTCCAGAAATCGACAGGGACTTCTGCAGCCACATCACATCGAAAGCCATCAACATTGAAAGTAGTGACCCAATATTTCATCTCTTCAATCATGGCTTTTCTCAAGTTTTGATTGTCGTAATTTAATTGGACTACATCTTTCCAGTCAAAAGGCGAAACCAGATTCCCGTTTTGGTCGTGCACATAATAATCCGGATGTTGCGTAACCCATTTGTGATCCCAAGCCGTATTGTTGGCCACCCAGTCTAAAATAACATACATTCCGTTTTTATGAGCTGTATGGATGAGCTTTATAAAATCTTCTTTGGTTCCAAAATCAGGGTTTAGGCTTCTGTAATCTTTAATTGAATATGGATTTCCGAGGTATTTTTCTTTTGAAGTCAAATTGGCAATCTGACCTACTAAAGTATCGGCTGTGGCTTTACGGTTTTTAATTCCAATTTCGTGAATGGGCATTAACCAAAGTATTTTAATTCCCTTCTCTTTCAATTTCGGAATATCGGAGGTAAAGGAGTTGAAAGTTCCTTCATCTGAATATTGACGTATGTTTGCTTCATAAATAATAGCATTATCAATCAGTTCCGCTGTAATTGGGTTAATGTCATTTTTCTTTGCCTTTGGAAGATTCGAATCGTTTTCTTTTTTACAACCCAAAAGAGTTGCTCCTACTAATGCTAATAGAACTATTTTTTTCATGGGTATTGCTAACAACAAATATTGCTTTAATTTTTTTCCAAAAATACAATTAAATAGGCAAAACCAGACCTATTAAAATTGCTTGATAACAGAAATAAAAAAAGGCTTCACAATCGCGAAGCCTTTTTGTTCTTTTTAGAAAAACTTAGTTTCCTTTATCGTCATCAATATAGGTTTTATTTCCATTTTTATTGATGTAGTATCTTCCGCCGCGAGGACCTGTATATACTTTATGCCCGTTATACTCTCCGGTTACTTTATCGGTAGTGTTTGGATTTGCTTTTTCGTTTGAAACTCTTTCTTTTTTAACTGTTTTTTTAGGTTCCACAGCTTTTTTAGCTTCCTTAGCGGTTTCTTTGGCAGCTTTTTTTGCAGCAACTTCTGCCTTACTGGCGTCAGCCTTAGCTTTAGCGTCAGCTTTATTCGCGTCAGCATTAGCTTTATTGGCTTTTGTTTTGGCAGCATTAGCACTTTCTTTTACTTTTTCGTCGGCTTTGGCTTTTTTAGCATCAGCTTTGGCTTTGGCTTCATCTTTTTTAGCGTCAGCTTTGGCTTTTGTTTCTGCTTTTTTAGCATCCGCCTTAGCTTTATCGGCAGCTTTTTTGGCGTCTTCTTTTTTGGCATCAGCCTTTTCTTTAGCCTTACTTACTTTCTCAGTAGCAGCTTTTTTTGTTTTGGCTGTTTTAGTTTCAGTTTCTTGTCCATAAAAACTACTTGAAAAAACAAATACTAAACACAATAATAGTAACTTTCTCATGATTTTAATAATTATAGTTATTTAGTTAAAATTAGTGATTTTTTTAACAGAAAAAACGTTCATTATTAAAAATATGCTCTCAATTGAATGTTTCCGGTGTGAATTGTCTGGGTAGTTTCGCTTTTCCTTCCTTGGTAATTAATGTTGACATCTAAATACTGCGTTAGGTTTTTTTGCACCAACAATCGCCAAGTCATATTTTTTCCAGGCTGCAGACCTTCAAGCATTTGAAATCCAACTGGCGAAACTTCATTCCCGGTAAATTTATTATTAAACAACGAAAACTCACCATTTAGTGTTAGTTTTTTATCACTTGCATAACTGAATGAAGTTCCAAATCGGTTTTGTTGTAACGATTCGAAATTTTTCAATTGATTGTTTTTGTGTTGCATTTCATAAAACAAATCCAAACTGGCATTTTTGGTAAACAAATAAGAAATTTTCGGCTCGAATTCATAGCCTTTTATATCGAAATTTCTACTGGAATAATTTTCGGAATTGTTGCCGGAATTGAATGACTTTCCAGACAACGTAAACAACCAGAATTTTTTAAGCAAATGCGTGTATTGCAATTGATGTGAAAAATTGGTGCTTTCTTGTGCCCCCGAAGATTGTAGACTTTTCAATTTATTGGAAATAAACGTATACGTCACAGAATGGTTTTGTTTCCCACGATTGTAAAATAAGCTATTCCTAATGCTTGAATTCAATCCGAGCAAGTCATGATTTGCGGTTGAAAACGGATTCAAATCGAAGTTATCTCCTTCTCTTTTTATTTTTCTTTCAATTAGATAGGACGATTGATTGTAAAAATGAGAAAGCACTTTTCTAAAACCGGTTTCATTTTGCCATTGTAATGGGTTTAAGGTTAGCGATTGTGAAAATTTATTCTGATGGGTTTTGATAAAAATCTGATTCGGCAAAAAGATTTTTACATACTTGGCCTGATCTGGAAACGGTGCAATTTCAAATTCTTGCAATTCCTGAATTCCGTTGCCATTGTAATCATTCCAAGCATAAATTCCTCGCCCAGGTTCTACTTCCAAAAAACTAAATTCCTGTTGCGGTATCGTTCCTGAAGTGGTTTCGTAAACGGTTGTCGACTGGATTAATTGATTGAAAAATCGGTCATTGTATAGTAATCTGGAATTTAATGACGGTTCATTTCCGCGTGCGTCATCTTTGAATTTCAAATTTCGATAATTAACAAAAACAGAAAGGTCGCTTTTTTCCGTTTGAATCAATTTCGACTTTACATAATACGATTGTGAAGTATTTACGCGCTTGATTTGACCCAATTTCAAACTATCATTTAAACGATTCAAATACCCAACTTCCACATAAACCTTAGTAGAATCTCCACGCCCTACAAAAGCGCCTAATTCGGTAAAACGCTGACTTAAAGCAGATAATTGATTTGTTGATTTATTTTTCTCTTGATTGTTTTCATGTCTGAAACTTCCACCAATCCAGTTTTTCTTAAAATGATATTTTGTTACTGATTGATTTCTTAAAAACTTAGATGTTGCAATGGTGCTGTTGGTGTTTAGAAAGCTCCCGTCGTTAGAAAAAACCCAATTATTCGATTTGAAATAACCCGAAACCACTTGCCTATTCCCAGAAAAACTTTCCGAAAAATCTAACTTTTCAAACTGATACTTCCAATTTGATTTGTCTGCTAATGAAAATTGCAAACCAGAAATAATTAAACTTTGATTCCCTAAAGGGTTGATTAAATTCCAATCGCGATCAAACTCGACAGTAAACAAACGTTCAATGGTTTTAAAATTCTTCTGAATTAATTGGTAATTTCCAAAAGCATCTACCTGCCATTTTTTAGAAAACAATCGCTGTTTGAAATTTAATTTTCCGGCCAAACCCTGGTTATTGCTATCGTCGATTTCTGAAAATAAATTCTTGTCGTTGTTGCTCACTCCAATTTCGAAATCTATATTCGTTTTTTGACTCGGATTGTATTTACCAAGAACAGTGGCAATTTGAAGTTTTGTTGGCGGAACAAGTTTGATAATGGGTTCATAACTTCCTTGTGGAACTCCGGCAATTGGCGCAACATATTGAAAAACCCTACCGTTTGCAATAGCGTTTGATATTTTGTAATTCCCTAAATTATTCCCTACAAAACTAAACTTTACAGTATACAGAACATCGGAAGGATTGGTAGAATACTCGAAAGTTTCCACGAGACCTACCATGACTTTTTTATACAGAATTTTATTTTCAGAATACGTATCAAGCACCGCCGATTGTGCATTCATTAAATCTGGATTGTCCCCGGCAGCGGCCAATATTTTAGCTTGATCTGGTGAAAGATTTTGTTGCAAAGGTTGATTTTTTACATCATTTTCAGAATACAAATACCCTCCTAAACTCCATTTTTCTTCTTCATGATTGGCACCAACATACGTTACGAATCGCGTATAATTTCGATCGGAAAACTGGTATTCAATCGTGATTCTCATTTCGGAAGTAATCGGATAAAGCGATGTAAACGTAACTTCTCCAGCATTGTAATCGATAACATATTGATTGTTTTCACCACGTTTGAGTAAAATACCATTCACAAAGACACGTTCAGAACCCGAAATAACAAGAATAAACAATTCGCCATTGGGTCCACGTAATTTATAAGGCCCTTGATTTCCTTCCTGGCCTACAAAAGTACTTTTTGCATATTGTCCTTTTACCAAAGCTGCCGAAGCATATACATCCGTTTTCTTTTCTGGCGGGCCAAAAGAAAACTGAGTGGACAATCCTTGCACTTTTTTATTGAAATTTAAAAATCGGGACTTTCTGTTTTCCAAAAACAAATCACCCGCTCTAATACTCCATTTATCACTAAATAATTCGATGAAAATTTGATCAAATTCGTCTAATTTTTGAGAATAGCCACCTTCTTGCAATGGAATATTACTGTCTTGAATCGAAGCTCTTAAACTCACTTTGTCCGATAATTTACCAGTGATTTGAAGGTCTAAATTAGAATTTACAGACGTGTTTTGATTATTCCCAATAGAAATTCCTCTGGAAATACTTCCTGAAGTGGTCAGTCCATCGAAAGGTGTGAATTTTTTCGTTTCGTCCCGAGAAACTTTGTAAAGATTTCCTAAAACATCTCCATTATTAACGATTCTACTTTTGTCGTAAATCGTATATTCTTTGGTTAAATATTTTGGAAATTTTAAATACCGAACAAGTAAAGTATCACTTGTTCTAAACTCTTTTTTGAAAACCAACAGTCCTTTTTGGAAGTTCATTTTATAAAAAGAAGTATCTATGGCCTCTCCTTTAGCATCAAGCAATTTGAAAAAACTAGCATTCACACTAACACTATCAATTTGAATGGTGTCACGAGAAACCGTAATTTTTTTGGATCGGTATGGAGTACTGACTTCCTGAGCCAAAGAGTTTAGCGAAAAAAATACTGAGAATAGAAATAGTAAAAACGCCTGTTTTTTAGACATATAGAAAAAACTCCAAAACACCAAAGATATTGTAATTAACACAAAAAAGCTATTTTTAATGTTTTGGAATTTAACGAATCACGAATCATTTCATCAAAGTGACATGGCCTGATTTTGTATGAGTTTTACCTAACGTAACGGTTACGGTACATACTCCGTTGGAGCAGCATCCTCCCGACATGGCAGGTGCTACTTTCCCGGCGGCAGCTCTTGCACCCGTATTGTTTTTTATATTCCATGAAAAAGAACAAGCCTGAGGACTATCTCCTGTTACCATATCCATTGACAGATCGCTCAACATATAAGGTTTGTGCTGTCTTTTTCCTGTTGCTAAACCTGATGCTGCATCACGGGGAGACTTAACACTATGTTCCTCGACTATTGGGGATGCGCTGGTAGTGACAACAGTTGAACTGGCCATTTGATTCCAGTCATCCATAGCCATCGTTTTTATGACTGTACATTCTCCATTTCCGACCATCACCATCAAAGGCTCTGGACTATCGGGAAAGACAATGACACAAGCTCCGTTTCCCAATTTACTTTCGTAGATTTTTATTTTATTGTCTTGAGCAAATGTGACCAATTGGGCAAGAAAAAGCAAAACAACAAACCATTTTTGGATACCTAATTTCTTCATAATCATTTGATTTTAAACGTTATATTGTAAAATTACAACTATTAAAATTGTTAAAATCAAATGAATTATGCAGTATACCGATAATTTCTCTCTTTTAATCGATAAGATTATTCTTTGGTCACAATTTGCAAAGTTTCGCGACTGACTTGTTTCAGTAAAACGGTTTTATTTTTTTCGACCATTTTTAATGCTTTTTCATCAAAATGACGAATAGTATAAAGTGAAACATTTTCGTTGTAAGCGACTTTGAATTTTTTAGACAAGGTTTTTTTCAATTCATTGAAATTACCAAACTTGTCTTCAATGCAAATTGAAAAACTAATTGCCGAATTCTGAATCAAGCTTACTTTGATCTTAAATTGATGCAATAAGCTGAAGATTTCACTGATATTTTCTTCCATGATAAAAGAAAAATCGATGGATGACAAAGACAATAGCAATTGGTTCTTTTTGACAATGAAACACGGCAATTTCGGTTCTAAATCTTCTCCTTTTGAAACACTCGTTCCAGCCAATAAAGGATTTATAAACGATTTTACATACAATGGAATTTCTTTTTTCTGTAAAGGCTGTAGTGTTTTTGGGTGAATAACACTCGCACCATAAAACGCCAACTCAATTGCTTCACGATAAGATATTTGATTTAATAAAGTAGCATTTTCAAAAAAACGAGGATCAGCATTCATAACACCCGGAACGTCTTTCCAGATGGTTACACTTTCGGCATTAAGACAATACGCAAAAATAGCGGCAGTATAATCGGAACCTTCACGACCTAAAGTAGTGGTAAAGCCATTTTCATCAGCACCTACAAAACCTTGCGTGATGAATAGGTTTTTTTTCTTCGCAATTTTAACAATGTTTTTTTGAGTTACTTCCCAGTTTACCTCAGCATCACGATAAGTGTTGTCTGTTTTTATGTAATTTCGAACATCAAGCCATTGTGTATCTACTTTGCGGTAATTCATGTAATGACTCAAAATTGTGGTTGAAATAATTTCACCGTAACTCACAATCTGATCGTAAACAAAATTATAATTGGGCGATTTATTACTTCTTACAAAATATTCAAAATCGGCAAAATGATTGTTAACATCCCAAAAAACATCATGTTCTTCGTCCTCAAATAAATCCAGTAGAATTTGATTGTGGTACTTTTTAACTTCTTGAATAGAGGCATTTAATTCGGCAGATTTGTCGAAATAGTTCTTGATTACAACTTCCAACGCATTGGTTGTTTTCCCCATGGCCGAAACCACTAACAAAACATCTTCGTAACCTACTTTTTGCAAAACGTCAAAAACATTTTTAACACCGTCGGCATCTTTTACCGATGCTCCACCAAATTTGAAAATTCTCATATTCTATTAAAAAAATTTAAAAAATGAAAGATTTAAAATTCCAAAAACCGGAAATTAATTCTTTACAGATTGTTTGAAAAATTATTGATTCCTACCTCATCCATTTGAACCACTCGCCAGTCCTCTAAAATTTTGGCGCCCGATTTATGATAAAAATCTATGGCAGGAGTATTCCAGTCGAGGACATTCCATTCTATGCGACGCACCTTGTCTTTTTTACCTTGTTTGATAATTTCAGAATACAGCGCTAATCCGGTTCCGGTACCGCGCATTTTTTCTTTCACAATCAAGTCTTCCAGATGGATGGTTTTCCCTTTCCACGTGGAATAACGATAGTAATACAAAGCCATGCCTACTATTTCATTGTTCGCTTCCGCTATAAAAGTGTGGAACAATGGCTTTTCACCAAAACCATCGCGAATTAAATCATTGACCGTTACCACAACAGCCTCAGGTTCTTTTTCAAAAACAGCCAATTCTTTAATCAAGTCTAAGACAAAAGGCATGTCTTCTTGAGTTCCAGTACGTATATTCATTTATTTTTTCTTTTTTACTACAGGTTTTTTAACAGCTGCTGCTTTTTTCACATACGGTTTATACAAACCATCGGCAACCGCTTTTGCTTTGGCATCTGCCGCTCTTTGTTGTGGATCCGGATGTGAGCTTAACATTCTGGTTAGAAAGGAAGATTCTGCCCCTTCATTCATTTTTGCCAAAATAGTAAACGCCGATTCGACAGCATTCACATTATACCCATTCCGTTTCATAAAATCATACGAATAAGCATCAGCTTCCGATTCTTGCGTTCTGCTGTGTTTGCTATCGATCATGGCATTGGCCAATTGTCCTAATTGACTTTGGGTCAACGTCGCTACTTTATCTGATTGTGAAGCTGCGGCGTCAATTACTGCTTCTTTTCTATAGGCTGCTTTGACAGCATCTCTCGAATCGTGATTCGCCACATGTCCTATTTCATGACCAATAACCGCTAAAAGCTCATTATCATCCATAATATCCATTAATCCTGAAAATACTCGGACACTTCCATCTGCGGTAGCGAAAGCATTAACATCTTTGGTTAAGTAGACTTTATAATTTAATTTTAATCCATTTTCAGTACTATGTTTCCCAAAAACCTTATTCAATCGAATCGCATAAGCATCTTTTGGGCCAGCCACTTTGTTTTCAGTATCCATTTTGGTTACCGCTTCTTTAGACATAGTCGCGGCCTCTTCGTCGCTAAAAGTAAATCCGGCAACTCCTTTTTGTAAAGCACCTAATGCTTTTTCTCCCAAATTGATTTGCGCATTGATTCCCGAAAAACCAAACGTCACAAATAAAACAACGTATAATAACGATTTCTTTTTCATATCTATATAATTTATTTTTTGAAGGCCATATATGGTATCGCCTTATATTTATTGGTTTTTGTTAACAGCAAACTCATTGTTAATGGCGATTTCATGATAGTTATTTTTTTATGAAACAAAGATAAAATAACTTTCCGTGATTTCTTTGGCGAAATGTTTCAAAAAAATCAAAATTTTATACTTTTTTGTGAAATAATTTCACGCTCACAAGATGGCTGCTTCAAAAAATAACCATACTAACGAATGCTCGTTATTCAAAATAAAATCATGATATTTGCACAAATAACTACAACGATTTTTAAATGGAAGAACGCAACAAAACCCTGGGAGAATTTATTATTGAAAATCAAAATGCATTTCAATACTCGTCGGGAGAATTATCAAGGATAATCAACTCTATAAGACTTGCGGCAAAAGTCGTTAACTACAAAGTAAACAAAGCTGGTTTAGTCGATATTGTTGGTGCTGCAGGCGACCAGAACATTCAGGGAGAAGACCAACAAAAACTGGATGTATACGCTAATGAGGTCTTTATTCAAACCTTAATTAATCGAGAAATTGTTTGCGGAATTGCTTCAGAAGAAAACGATGATTTTATTACCGTTGAAGGTTCAGACAAGAGCCACAACAACAAGTATGTAGTTTTAATGGATCCTCTTGACGGTTCCTCCAATATTGATGTGAATGTTTCCGTAGGAACTATTTTCTCTGTTTTCAGAAGGGTAACTCCTGTTGGAACTCCTGTAACTTTGGAAGATTTCCTGCAACCAGGCGTTAATCAGGTAGCGGCAGGTTATGTCATTTATGGCACTTCAACCATGTTGGTTTATACCACAGGTCACGGCGTAAACGGATTTACACTGAACCCAGCGATTGGAACGTTTTACCTTTCGCATCCAAACATGCAATATTCGAAAGACGGGCATATTTACTCTGTCAACGAAGGGAATTATATTCATTTCCCACAAGGGGTAAAAAATTACATTAAATATTGCCAATCGGAAGAAGGAGACCGCCCTTACACTTCAAGATATATTGGAAGTTTGGTTTCCGATTTTCATAGAAACATGATTAAAGGCGGAATTTATTTGTACCCAACCAGCTCAAAAGCACCAAAGGGGAAATTACGTTTGCTTTACGAATGCAATCCGATGGCTTTTATAGCAGAACAAGCTGGTGGAAAAGCATCTGATGGCTATAACCGCATTATGGAAATTCAGCCAACTGAATTGCACCAACGTGTTCCTTTCTTCTGTGGAAGCCTGAACATGGTTGAAAAGGCCGAAGAATTCATGGAACAATTCAAATAATAGTAATTTACCCATAGAAACTACAGCAAAAATATTTCATCATTTTGAGAGTTACATCAAACTGAGTGATGACCTAAAAAAAGAATTGGCCGAGAGGATTACTTTCCAGGTATTTAAAAAAGGGCATGAAATACACAATGCAAATTCTATTTGTACCGAAAGTCATTTTATCTACAAAGGCCTTACCCGATTGTATTTTTATAAAGATGGAAAAGAGATAAGCGAATATTTTAGCAGTGAAGGGGAATGGGTTAATTCCCCTCGCAGCTTTCGCGGAAGAACACTCGACATTTATTCGATTGATGCACTGGAAGAGACCGAAGTTTTTACTTTAAAAGTCAACGATCTTGTTTATTTATTTGATCATTTCCCAGAAATGGAGCGTTATGCCAGGCTTTCAATGGGCACCGTTTTTGGCCATTTCCTAGAACGAATCACTTCCATGCGTTTTACTTCTGCCAAAGAAAAATACGACCATTTCCGCAAAACTTATCACGATATCTACCATCGCATTCCTTTGGGCATGGTGGCTTCTTATTTGGGCATTACGCAAGAAACATTAAGCAGAATCCGCTCTGAAAAATAGTTTTTGACATACATCAAAAGTTTTGAAATTTAAATCCTTCAATTTTGTTAAAAAAAACAAACAAAATGACAAGCACAATTAAATTTTTCAGCATCCTATTTATTGGACTTTTTACAACATTTTCATCCAAAGTCTTTTCACAAACTACTTTAAACACTCCCAATATTGAGAGCCAATTATATCTCGGCACCGGAAAGAACCAATCGTTAATTGTTGGCCTTGGCGGTTCTGAAGGGGGAAACGCATGGGCTTCCGATCATTGGAAAAAAACCAGAGATGAATTTATAAAAAAAGGATATGCTTTTTTAGCCATTGGTTATTTTAAAGCAAAAGGAACACCGGACACCTTAAATAAAATAGCTCTTGAAGACGTCCACAATGCGATTCTTGAAGCCACGAAAAACCGCAAGATCAATAAAAACAAAATAGCTATAGTAGGCGGTTCTCGAGGCGGTGATTTGGCCTTGCTTTTGGGAAGTTATTACAAAGATGTTAAGTGCGTAGTGGCTATTGTACCAAGTCATGTTTCATTTCCCGGGCACACCAATCATTTTTCCACGTCTTGCTGGACGTATCAAAAGAAAGAACTCCCATTTGTACCGCTTTCTGAAGAAGCCGTTCCTGCATTGCTGAAACACGATTTGCGAACTACTTTTGAAATCATGTTAAAAGATACTATTGCAGAAGAAAAAGCATTAATTAAAGTAGAGCAAATTAATGGACCAATTTTATTGCTTTCGGCTACAAAAGATGAAATTTGTCCCTCCACACCCATGTGTGAAAAGATGCTATCAAGATTAGAAAGTAAGAAATTCAAATACAAACGTCAGCATAACGCTATCGAAGGCTCACATACAGAACCGTTAAAGCACTTCGATTTGGTTTTTGATTTTTTGAATAAAAACTTTTAGGAAAAGAAATCCTTGAAAGACTCAAACCATTCTTATCACATTAAAAACCAAAAGAATAGATACAAAAAAAGCCCTCATTTCTGAGGGCTTTTTCGTTGGTCTACTAGGACTCGAACCTAGAAAGACTGCACCAAAAACAGTTGTGTTACCATTACACCATAGACCAATAATTCCTTATTGCGAGTGCAAATTTACTACATTTTTTATTTTCTGCAAGTTTTTAGAAGAAAAAAATTAAAATTTTATTTTAACCTTTTCTTTAGACAAAAAAATAGTTTCTTTGTATTGTAATATATAAACCAAAACCTTTTATGTCTTTCAATTTTAACAAATGGAATACAGCTATAGGCTGGCTGGCTTTTTTGATAGCTCTTATAGTATATTCTTTGACCGTAGAACCCACGATGAGTTTTTGGGATTGTGGTGAATACATCGCTACTGCAGCAAAACTAGAAGTAGGACATCCACCGGGAGCGCCACTTTTTCAGATGATTGGAGCGTTTTTCGCCATGTTTGCCTACAACAAAGAGCATATTGCACTGATGGTCAACATGATGTCGGTTTTCTCAAGTGCCTTCACCATTTTATTCCTATTCTGGTCTACGTCTATTATTTTAAGAAAAATAGTTTCTTCGTTTGCCGAAATAAATAAAACCAACTCGATTGCCATTTTAGGAAGTTCATTCGTAGGGGCTTTGGCTTTTACATTTTCAGATAGTTTTTGGTTCAATGCCGTGGAAGCCGAAGTATACGCAATGGCAACCTTACTTATTGCCTTGCTTTTCTGGTTAGGATTGCGTTGGGAAGAAGAAATGCATACTCCACGCGGAAACAAATGGCTGTTGATTATTTCGCTTGTTGTCGGGCTCTCTTTTGGAGTTCACTTCATGGCCTTACTTACGATTCCTTCAATTGGATTTCTATATTACTTTAAAAACTACAAAAACATTACTTTAAAAAGTTTCATCATCGCTAATATTGTAGTAGTTGCTGTGTTGCTTTTTATTTTCAAGTTACTTTTACCCTGGACCATGACTTTCTTTGGTGACACAGAAGTTTTTATGGTAAATAGCCTTGGAATGCCTTTCAATTCAGGAACCATATTTGTGACTTTAGTGCTCATTGCTTTCTTCTATTTCGGACTAAAATACACCCGCGAAAAAGGAAAAGTATTATTCAACACCTTATTGCTTTGCATTCTATTCATTTTCATAGGTTTCTCTACTTGGATGATGCTGCCTATTCGTGCCAATGCCAATACTGTCATCAACGAAAACAAACCTTCAGATGCGCGAGAGGTACTAGCTTACTACAATCGTGAGCAATATGGCGAACAAAAATTGTTTTATGGCCCTCAATTTTCAGACAGTTATTCTGGGCTAGATGAAGACAATCCGTATGTAGACGAAAAACCAAACTACGAAAGAGATTATAAAACAGGGAAATATGTGATTGTAAACAATTACATCAATGCCGGACAAAATACAGACGACAAACACAAAGCCATCTTACCAAGAATGTGGAGCTCTGAACATGCCGAAAATTACATGAAATTCACCCATGTTTTAGATTTTAAAATAAAACCGGAATATGCTGAAGAAAAAGAATTATTACAAATTGTTTCTGAATTCAGAGCTGCTTACAGGTCTGGTAAGTTAGAAATCGAAGACTATGATAAATTCTTAAAATCCTACGGAAACTATCTTGATGTAGAAAAACCAACAACAGTAGATAATTTTACTTTTATGTTCCAATACCAATTTGGATACATGTATTGGAGGTATTTAATGTGGAATTTCACCGGAAGACAAAACGACAACCAAGGTGAATACGACTTACAAGACGGAAATTGGATAAGCGGCATCAAATTTATTGATCAAGCCAGATTAGGAACTCAGGATAATCTTCCAGCAGAATGGAAAAACAATAAAGGCCGAAATACTTATTATTTCCTTCCATTCATCATTGGTTTAATTGGCTTTTTCTTCCATGCTAAAAAAGACATTAAGAGTTTCTATGTAGTCTTAGCCTTGTTCTTATTTACTGGAATAGCACTAAAAATATACCTCAACGAACGTCCATTCGAACCACGAGAACGAGATTATGCTTTGGTGGGATCCTTCTATGTCTTTGCCATATGGATAGGAATGGGTGTTTTTGCCATTTATGATTTCGTCAAATCGTACATTACACCAAAAATAGCAGCTCCGGTAGTCATCACAACCTGTTTGTTTGCAGCCCCAATTTTAATGGCTTCACAAAACTGGGATGATCACGATCGTTCTGGAAAATACACTGCAACTTCGGGCGCAAAAGCGTACTTAGATTCTTGCGAAAAAAATGCCATCCTATTTACCATTGGGGACAACGACACCTTCCCGTTATGGTATCTTCAGGAAATTGAAGGCTATAGAACCGATGTTCGAATTGTAAATACCAGTTTATTAATGACCGACTGGTACATCGACCAAATGAAGGCCAAAGCCTATGATTCGGATCCGGTGCCAATTTCATTTAAACACAAGGATTATGTAGCCGGAACCCGTGATTATTTAATTTTCGATAAAAGAACTGAAGACCGTCTAGACATTAAAGAATTCATGGATTTTGTTTCCAGCGATGATCCTCGAACGTTGATTGAGATGAAAAACGGGCAAAAAATCCAATTTTACCCAACCAATAAAATCAGAATTCCTGTCGATAAAAATGCTGTTTTAACTAATAAGGTAGTAAACGCTAAATACCAAGACTCAATCGTTCCTTACATTGATGTAGATATCAAAGGAGATGCTTTATACAAAAACAGGCTAATGATGCTTGACATTGTAAAAAACAACAACTGGAAAAGACCTATTTATTTCTCTCCAGGTGCTTTTGCAGATGACGATTACATTTGGATGAAAGACTTCTTACAGCTGGACGGGATGGCTTACCGATTGATTCCTATAAAAACACCTATCGACAAAGAAGCTTCTGGGTTTGATATGGGTAAAATTGACTCAGACATCATGTACAACATTGTCATGAAATGGACATGGGGCGGCGGTGATAGCCCGAACATTTATCATGACCCGCAAACTCGTAAAGACTGCATTTCTTATAGAACCAATCTAACTCGATTGATGAATCAGCTAATTTTGGAAGGCAAAAATGATAAAGCTAAAAAAATAATCGATTTGGCCTTAACCAAGTTTCCAATGGATTATTATGGTTTTTATAGCCTGGTTGATCCTTTCGCTGACGGATATTATAAAATAGGTGAAAAAGACAAAGCACGTTTATTGTTAAAGCAATTGGCTGCAAAATACCAAGATGAACTTAAATATTATACCGGAACAACTCCTGAGGAGCAAAACGATTTTGCCGTGAATATCATCACAAACATTGAACGTTACAGAGGCTTGCTTTATATCATGAAAGACAATAAAGATAATGCTTTCTACAACGAGCAAAAAGCAATATTCAATAGCTATAACAAACGTTTTGATCGCTTCGGAAGAGACATGGAGTAATCTATAATTTAGTTAATTTGAAAATTTGAAAATGAATGTCTGAAAAGGCAATTTTCAAATTTTCAAATTTTCAAATTTTCAAATCAGAATGGATTTCTATTGGATAAAAACACACCGCTTTATCAAACGATTATTTAGTAATCAGGTGTGGGACATTCCAAATCATGAAAATAAAATCTATCTTACGTTTGATGACGGCCCCACCCCCGAAATCACAGAATGGGTCTTAGCTCTTTTGAAAGAACACAACATCAAAGCCACATTTTTTTGCATTGGCAACAATATTGAAAAAAACCCTGGGATTTTCAAAAAAATCAATGAAGATGGACATTCAATAGGCAATCACACTTTTAATCACATACTGGGCTGGAAAACGCCTACAAAAGAGTATTTAGAGAATGTACTTTTGTGCCAATCGCAAATAAATAAGCTACACACGGGCCCAAAAGGCGAACTGGCGCAGCAAACGAAAAACCCTTTATTGTTCCGTCCACCTTATGGCAAAATAAAACCATCGCAATCTAAAAAATTACGAAACTTAGGATATAAAATAATAATGTGGGATGTGCTTACCGCCGATTTTGATCAAAGAATCTCACCAAAAAAATGCCTGGAAAATGCAACAAAAAAAGTAACCTCGGGAAGTGTTATTGTTTTTCATGACAGTATAAAAGCATCTCGAAACTTACAATATGCTTTACCTAAAACAATAGAAATTTTAAAAGAAAAAGGGTTTTTGTTTGATAAAATTCATTAAATCTGCTCTTGAACCAAGCTTATAATGGTATTGGCATCTAATTCCCCCGATTGTCTCCACATCATCTGCCCTTCTTTATAAATCATTAAAGTTGGCAATCCTTTTATACGAAGTGCATCAGCTAATTCCTGATTCTTATCTACATCAATCTTAATCACTTTCGCTTTATCGCCTAATGCAGCAGCCACATCTTTTATAACCGGATGCATGGACTGTGAAGATTCATTCCAATCGGTATAGAAATCGATTAAAACGGGTACTTGAGTATTTATAAGTTCTCCAAATTTTGACATAGTGTAATATTTTATTAAACTTTGTTATACAAATATAGTGTTTTTAGTAAATTAAGCGACATTTTCACCTTTTTTTAAACGAATAACGGTTATCTCAGGCATAATCCCTACTCTGCCTGGATAAGCATGAAATCCGAAACCTCGATTTACATATACAAATCGTCCTAAATTCTCATACAAACCAGCCCATTGCTTGTACATGTATTGCGCCAGACTCCATTTGAACCAACCTGGAATTTCGATGCCAAATTGCATTCCATGGGTATGTCCTGACAAGGTAAGCTGTATGTTTTTTTTGTGATTTTTTACAATTTCTTCCCAATGACTTGGGTCATGGCTCATTAACACTTTAAAATCCGACGCAGAAACACCTTCTGTAGCTTTGTCGATATCGCCAAAAGTACCGAAATGTTTTCCCCAATTCTCCACGCCAATTAAAGCAATTTCGTCATTGCCTTTTTTGATTTTTACGTTTTCATTCAACATTAATTTGAAATCTATTTGACGGTGCAAATCTTTAATCGCTTCAAAATTTGCTGCTTTTTCTTTTTCCGAATACCAATCTAAATAAGCACCATAATCATGATTCCCCAGAATGGAATATTTACCAAAAGCCGGTGTGTGCAATCTTTTGAAAGTCTCAATCCAAGGATGCATTTCTTCTGCTTTTGCATTGACAATATCCCCCGTAAAAAGCAAAATATCCGAAGCTTGCTCGTTGATTAAGTCGACTGCGTAATTTATTTTTTCAGCATTATCGAAACTTCCACTATGAATATCCGAAATTTGAGTAATGGTGAAACCATCGAAAGCTTCAGGCAAATCAGGGAAAAAGATGTTTTGTTTGATGACTTTAAAATTGTATTTCCCAATAGTCATTCCATAAATTAAAGACAAAAAAGGAACCGCGGCAAGCCCCAATCCTATTTGGCTTACAAACTTTCTTCTGGAAGACAAAAATGAAGTACTGTCGTTTTCAACAAAATAATTAATCGCTCCGGCGCCCACTCTAAAAACATCTTCGCAAAGCATGACGAACGTAACAACAATTTTAGGCAAATAAATAAGCAGAAACAAACCTACTGTAAACAATGTTTTATGTGTTTGCCCTACATGTTTGTCGTACTGAAAGATAGAATATGCTATGTATAACATGGTCGCCAAACTAACCAATTGGTACACTTGTAAAATCCATTTGGTTTTGATAATGGTTCTAAAAGCCTGAAAAGCATATATTTCAATTAGCAGAAGAACGCCTATAAGAAGTAAAAAACGAAAGATCATTATATAAAATTTTACACAAAATAACGAATATTCATGTTCCAATCTGTTTTTATTATTAAAAATTTAACGCAGTAAAAACAAAAAACCGACAAATAAATTTGTCGGTTCTTGAAGAACGCTTGAAGTAACGTCTTTACTAATTAAGCAAAATGAGAACTTAATTATTTTTTAGCTGCTGGAGCTTCTGTTTTTGTTTCCGCTTTTTCAGCTTTGTGGCTTTTTTTAGCTTTTTTCATTTTAACTTCTTTTGCTGGCGCTTTTTTAGCTGGCTCAGTTTGAGCATTTACCATTCCTACTGTTCCTAAAGCCAATAAGGCTAACATTACTAATTTTTTCATGACCTTGATTTTAATTGTTATTGAACTGATTTGTTACTTATTTATAGGTCAAAATTAGAATCCGAAAATGAAGATGAGATGAAGAAAAAGCCTTTATTGAAATTTTAACATTTATTTAGTTTTATCAAAAACCAAAGTAAATTGAGTTCCTTTAGAAAGTTCCGAAGTTACCTGAATATCGATATGATGAAAATGCGCAATGCTTTTTACAATGGCAAGCCCTAAGCCCTGCCCTTCCTGATTGAAGTTCAAACGGGCAAAACGGTCAAAAATATGCGACAGTTGTTCTTCATTCATGCCATTTCCGGTATCAGCAATTGTAACGGTGTATTTCCCATCGATAAAATCATCAGAAAATAAAATACTTCCATTTTCATTGTTATACTTTATGGCATTTACAAATAAATTAAAAAACATAACGTGCAATAAGGCTTGATTCCCTTGAAAAACAAAGTTCGTTTTGATGGTATTATTTATCGTTATATTCTTACCTTCTACACGATCCTCGAGTTCTTCTGTTAATTCGGTTATTAAATTAGGAATGGAAATGGCTTCGTTAGCATAATACTGATTGTTTTCAATTCTGGAAATCAACAGCAAATTATTGATTATTTTTTTCAGCACATCAAGCGTTCGCAAAGAACTTACCACTTTGTCTACCGCCTCATTGTCCAGACTTTTGTTTTGAATTAAATTCTCAAATCGATTTTTAAGCAACGCAATTGGCGTTAATAGCTCATGGGAAACATTCGCGATGAACTGTTTTTCCTTATTGAAAGCTTCCTGAATCCTAAGCATCATCAAATTTAAACCTTCATCCAACTCTTTAAAATCACTGGAATGGGTTTCTACAACGGTAGAATCGAAAGCATCAGGTTCGTTAATGTATTTAATTTTAGTATCAATGATTTTATTAAAAGGCTTTAACAAATACTCAATAAAAACCGTTTCCGAAAGAAACGTAAACAAAATGGACGCAATTAAAACAATCAGGATAAAAATCCGAATGGCATAAACCAAATCGACAATTTCACTTAAACTGTTTCCTATTTCGAGTTGGTAATTGCATTGTTCGTAAGCAAAATCAAAGTATAAAATTCGGTACTCATTTTCTTCTCCCTCAATAATTCTGGCATCATTTTTAAAAAAAGAATTGTTTTTTTTGATTTCCTTTTTAATTTGATACAACTGCAAAAACTCATTGTGCAAATTGGAGAAACTGGCATAGGTTTCGGCGGTATCTTTTCGAATTAAAAAATCATTGATTTCTTCTTTGTCCAAATGCTGAATGAATTTTTGCTTTTTCTCCAACAAACTTTTATCAATATGGGTGTAGATGACTTTTTCAATCAACAATGGCAAGGAGAACCATAAGATTAAAATAATCAACAGCTTGGTGATGATACTAAAAATAGCAAGTTGGTGCTTAATTTTCATGGGATGCATTTACTCTATAACCTACATTTCTTACGGTTTCAAACCATTTTATTTCTGAAAATCTGTCTAGTTTTTTTCTAAGATTCCGAACATGAACATCAATAAAATTACTATCAGAATTAACCTCAAGTATATCGCCCCAAATGTGCTCCGTGAGTTGCAAACGTGTAATCACCCGATTTTTATTCAAAACCAGAAACTGAAAAATATCAAATTCCTTTTTGGTCAAATTGATTGGTGTATCGTTAAAAGAAATTTTATAATCCTGCAATTGCAGCTTGAAACCATGTATTTCGATTTCATTGTTTACAAAGCCATTCATTCTCCTAATTACGGCATACAATCTTGCCACTAATTCGGTCAGCGCGAAAGGTTTGGTAATATAATCGTCAGCACCCAATTGCAGCCCGTCAATTTTATCATTCAATTCGCCTCGGGCGGTAACCACAATCACTGCTGTTTTCGATTGTTTCTTTCGAATGCTTTTTAAAACCTCAAAACCATCACCATCAGGAAGCCCCAAGTCCAAAAGCATAGCATCGTAACTGTTCACGTGAATTTCCTCCAGCGCCTCTTTACAGCTGGAAACCCATTTGCACAAATACCCGTTTTTCGATAAAAAATCGATAATTTCCGCAGCCAATTCTTCGTAATCTTCAACAATGAGAATATTCATAATTGCAGTTTCAATGGTTAACTATCCCAAAGTAACAAATAATCGAAATCAGAACTGTTTTAATTATTAAAAATTTAACTCGAACGATTTATTTTCACTTCGATTAGCTATTTTTACACTTTATATTCAAAAAAATTATGTCACAACAAAAACGCCTTTTTTTACTCGATGCTTACGCTTTAATCTTCCGTGGTTATTATGCTTTCATAAAAAATCCAAGAATCAATTCTAAAGGAATGGACACCTCAGCCATTATGGGGTTTATGAATTCTTTGATGGATGTGATTAAGAGAGAAAAACCAGATCATTTGGCAGTAGCTTTTGATAAAGGCGGCAGTGACTACCGTTACGAAATGTATCAGGAATACAAAGCCAATCGTGACGAAACTCCGGAAGCCATAAAAATTGCGGTTCCTTATATCCAGCAATTATTGCAAGCCATGCACATTCCTATCGTAGAAGTGGCCGGTTTTGAAGCCGATGACTTAATTGGAACGATTGCCAAACAAGCTGAAAAAGAAAATTTTCAGGTTTTCATGGTGACTCCCGATAAGGATTTTGCGCAATTGGTTTCCGAAAATATTTTCATGTACAAACCTGCCCGAATGGGGAATGATATTGAAATTTGGGGAATTCCCGAAGTGTTGGCCAAATTCGAAATTGAAGATCCTTTACAAGTAATCGATTTCCTAGGAATGATGGGCGATGCTGCCGATAATATTCCAGGTTTACCAGGTGTAGGCGAGGTAACGGCTAAAAAGCTATTGAAGGAATTTGGCTCTATGGAAAATCTTTTGGCCAATACCGACAAGCTGAAAGGCGCCATGAAAGAAAAAATTGAAGCCAACAAGGACAAAGGAATTTTATCAAAAAAACTAGCTACCATCCTACTCGATTGCCCGGTAACTTTCAACGGAACCGATTACGAATTATCACGACCTGACATTGAAAAAACAGACGAATTATTCCAGGAATTGGAATTTCGCCAAATGAAAGCGCAATTTGACAAACTGTTTGGCTCTGGAAAAGAATACGATGAAATTGATACCAACGGCTCAGCTTCAGAAGGAGACAAACCTGCCAAAAAAGCAACATCAAAGAAGACCAACGAAGATCAGTTTGACCTTTTCGGGTTTAGTGATGATTCTTCCGATGAAATAAAACCGCATTCTTATTATGCTACCTTAGAAAATACGGAGCATTTTTATCAGATTGTCCAAGGAGATTTGCCCGTAAAATTGCTGTTGCAGAATTTAATGAATCAGACTTCGGTATGTTTCGATACTGAAACTACCGGAATTGATACGTTGCACGCCGAATTGGTAGGCATGTCATTTTCATACGAAAAAGGAAAAGGTTTTTATGTACCCTTCCCTGAAAATCAGGAAGAAGCAAAAATTCTAGCTCAAAAATTCATTCCTTTCTTTGAAAGTGAATCGATTGAAAAAATCGGCCAAAACATCAAATACGACTTGAAAATTTTAAGCAATTATGATATTTCGGTAAAAGGGAAACTATTCGACACCATGATTGCGCATTATCTAATCAACCCGGATATGCGTCACAACATGGACGTTTTGAGTGAAACCTATTTGAAATATTCTCCAAAATCGATTGAAACCTTAATTGGCAAAAAAGGGAAGAATCAAAAATCGATGCGCGATGTGGCGCTGGAAGATATTAAAGAATACGCAACTGAAGATGCTGACATTACACTTCAATTAAAAGAAGTTTTTAGTCCGATTTTAGACAAAGCCGAAACAAAAAAGCTATTTGATGAAATCGAAATTCCTTTAATTTCAGTTCTGGCTGCCATGGAAACGGAAGGCATTCGCCTGGATGTCGATTTTCTGAAAACCATGTCGACCGAAATGGATTCCGAAATCAAAGTATTGGAACAAAAAATTTACGAAACTGCGGGAGAAAAATTCAATTTGGCTTCTCCAAAACAACTAGGTGATATTTTGTTCGACAAATTAAAAATTGGCGGTGCCAAACAAAAGAAAACCAAAACAGGCCAATACGCCACCGGAGAAGAAATCTTAAGCTATTTGGCCAACGAACACGATATTGTCAAACAAATTTTGGACTGGCGCCAAATGGTGAAATTACAAAGCACTTACATTTTAGCGCTTCCGGAACAAGTAGATAAAAAATCGAAAAGAGTTCACACCGATTATATGCAAACGGTTGCTGCAACAGGTCGTTTGAGCTCTAACAATCCGAATTTGCAGAACATTCCAATTCGTACCGAACGCGGAAGGCAAATCAGGAAAGCCTTTATTGCCCGCGATGAAAATTACACCTTGCTTTCTGCCGATTATTCTCAAATAGAATTGCGAATTATTGCGGCTTTAAGTGGAGAAGAGAACATGATTGCTGCTTTCCAAAACAAAGAAGACATTCACCGAAGCACGGCTGCCAAAGTATTCAATGTCCCTTTGGAAGAAGTGACCAAAGAACAACGTAGTAATGCCAAAACCGTAAACTTCGGAATTATCTATGGTGTTTCTGCCTTTGGATTGAGCAATCAGACCTCATTGTCCAGAAGTGAAAGCGCCGCTTTGATTGACGCGTATTACAAAACCTATCCTCGTTTAAAATCCTACATTCAGGAGCAAATTGATTTAGCGAGAGAAAAAGGCTATGTACAGACAATTTCTGGAAGAAGACGTTATTTAAAAGATATCAATTCGGCCAATGCCGTGGTTCGTAGTGCGGCAGAGCGAAATGCAGTTAACGCTCCAATTCAGGGAAGTGCTGCCGATATCATCAAAATAGCGATGATTAATATCCATAAAAAACTGATTTCAGAAAACTGGAAATCAAAAATGTTGCTTCAAGTGCACGATGAATTGGTTTTTGACGTTCATAATAGTGAGCTGGAGAAAATCCAACCGGTAATTAAATATGAAATGGAAAACGCTTTCAAAATGGCCGTTCCATTGGATATTGAAATTGGTTTGGGCAAAGACTGGCTGGAAGCGCATTAAAAAATTTAACAATAGGAAAATATTTCCACAAAGCTGTCATTTCGACGAAGGAGAAATCTCGTTAGATTATTCCAAAAATGATGAGATTTCTCCTTCGTCAAAATGACAAAAAAAACAAAAAAACCATGAAAAAAATAATCATATTATTATTACTAAGTTGTAGCATTACTGTTGTAGCCCAACAAAAAACCCGTTTTGACAAAATAGACAGTTTATTGATTTACTTAAATCAGAACCAACGATTTATGGGACAAGTTTGTATTCGTGAAGCTGGAAAAGTGGCATTTGAAAAAGCCTATGGCTACGCCGATCTTGCCCATAACCTGAAAGCCAATCAGGACACCAAATACAAAATTGGCTCGATCACCAAAACATTTACTGCCGTGATGGTCATGCAGCTTATCGAAGAGAAAAAATTAAAGCAAGACACCAAACTTTCTAAATTTTACCCTCAAATTCAAAATTCGGACAAAATCACCATTCACGATTTATTGCACCATCGTACCGGAATTATCGATTACCTTAATGGCGATACGACCACAGACGTAAACAAAAAAGTTTCTAAAGAAGAAATGATTAATAAAATGGCAGCCTATCAATCGCTATTCGAACCCAATTCAAAATTTGAATACAGCAATTCGAACTATTATTTGTTAGGAAGAATAGTGGAAGATGTAACTAAAAAGGATTATGCAGCCAATCTTCAGGAAAGAATTATACAAAAATTAGCCTTACAAAACACTTCAATTGAAGAAAAAGTAGATTCAGCAAAAAATGAAAGTTATTCGTATAGTTTCACTGACAAAAAATGGACATTATTTCCTGAATGGGATATGTCGATGGCTTTTGGCGCTGGAAATATTTCTTCAACGGCATCAGATTTGACTTTGTTTTTCAATGGTCTTTTTACAGAAAAATTACTCAAAAAATCTTCCGTGGATGAAATGACTAAACTAGAACAATCGTATGGCATTGGCTTGATGACTTTCCCTTTCGGTGAAAGAAAATTTTTCGGGCACACAGGAGGAATTGAAGGATTTCGTTCGGTGGTTGGCTATTATCCAACTGATAAAACGAGTGTTTCATTGATTGTAAATGGCGACAATTTTAACCGAAACGACATTATGATTGGTATTTTAAGTATTTATTACAAGATGCCGTATCAATTTCCAAACGCCATTACTTTTGAAGTCAACCCAGAAACTTTAAACAAATACCAAGGTGTTTATGGCTCGACAGAACTCCCTATAAAAATAACCATCAAAGTAAACAAAGGAGAATTAATGGCTCAGGCGACCGGCCAAAGTGCTTTTAGTTTGAATCCAATTAGCGAAAATGTATTTGTTTTTGATCCAGCAGGTGTAAAACTCACTTTTGAGGGCAAAAATATGACGCTAAAACAAGGCGGAGGAGAATACATTTTTACCAAAGAATAAATCATTTTTGCCAAATTTAGTATCGTATTGACAATCAATACACAAAATAATGTAATCCCTATTTGTATAATTGATTTTAATTTGTACTTTTGCACTCCCTTTATTGGGAATGGAATGTTTAATTAAAAAAAATTATTGTGAACACATTAAGCTACAAGACAATGTCAGCAAACAAAGCCACTGTTACTAAAGAGTGGATTGTTGTAGATGCTGAAGGTCATAACTTAGGACGTTTATCTTCAAAAGTCGCTATGATTTTAAGAGGTAAATACAAGCCAAGTTACACACCGCACGTGGACTGTGGAGATAACGTAATCGTTATCAATGCAGAAAAAATCAACCTTACAGGTAACAAATTGGACGAGAAAACGTACATCCGTCACACAGGTTACCCAGGAGGACAAAGAAGCTTGACTGCTAAAGTAATGCAACAAAAAAACCCTGCATTATTAGTAGAAAAAGCGGTAAAAGGAATGTTGCCTAAAAACAAATTAGGAGCTGAACTTTTCAGAAATCTAAATGTTGTTGTTGGTTCAGAGCACAAACAAGGCGCTCAAAAACCAAGAACAGTTAACCTAAACGATCTAAAATAATGGCAGTTATTCACAAAATCGGTAGAAGAAAATGTGCTGTGGCACGTGTATACGTTTCGGAAGGAACAGGGAACATTACCGTAAACAAAAGAGCATTTGCTACTTATTTCCCAACAGCAACTTTACAGTACAAAGTATTGCAACCAATGACATTAACTGAAAACGCAAACAATTTTGACGTTAAAATTAATGTTTACGGTGGTGGTTCAACAGGACAAGCTGAGGCTGTTCGTATGGCTATCGCAAGAGCAATGTGCGAAGTTGGAGAAGGAAACAGAGCAATCTTGAAACCAGAAGGATTATTAACGAGAGACCCAAGAATGGTTGAACGTAAAAAATTCGGACAGAAAAAAGCTCGTAAGAGATTCCAATTCTCGAAACGTTAATATTTTTTATTATTTAAAAAAACTAAGTTATTGTTGCTCTCCTACCGAGGTAGGAACTAGTTTAGCATCTAAATGGTTAAGACCTGATTTCCAATCGCTACTTAATCATTGCTAATTCAACAGAACGTAAACTATTACAAAATGGCAAATAAAGTAGAAGTTAAAGACTTACTAGAAGCAGGTGTTCACTTCGGACACATGACTAGAAAATGGGACCCAAACATGGCTCCTTACATCTATATGGAGCGTAATGGAATTCACATTATCAATCTATATAAAACTGCAGCTAAAATTGAAGAAGCGAATGAAGCTTTGAAAAAAATCGCTGCATCAGGTAGAAAAATACTTTTCGTAGCTACCAAAAAACAAGCAAAAGACATCGTAGCTGAGAAAGCTGCCGCTGCAAACATGCCTTACATCACTGAAAGATGGCCTGGTGGTATGTTGACCAATTTCGTTACTATCCGTAAAGCTGTTAAAAAAATGGCTTCTATCGACAGAATGAAAAAAGACGGTACTTTCATGACTTTGTCTAAAAAAGAACGTTTACAAGTTGATCGTTTACGTGCAAAATTAGAGAAGAACTTAGGTTCTATCGCTGATATGTCAAGATTACCTGCTGCATTATTCGTAGTAGATATCAAAGCTGAACACATCGCAATTAAAGAAGCTCAAAAATTAAACATTCCAGTTTTCGCAATGGTTGATACCAACTCTGACCCACGTCAAGTTGATTATGTAATCCCTGCAAATGACGATGCTTCTAAATCAATTGATAAAGTTTTAACACTTGTAACTGCTGCAGTTATCGAAGGTCTTGCAAACAGAACTTCAGATAAAGAAGACGTTAAAGGTGACGACGCTGCTCAAGTTGAAGAAACGGCTGCACCAGCAGTTGAGGCTCCAACAGCTGCAACTGAAGAATAAATCAAAACAATTACGAATTATGAATTATGAATTATGTGACTTGCGTAATTTATAGTTTGTAATTCGTAATTTCTTTTAAAAGAATTTTTAATCTTAAAAATAAAAACAAAATGGCAACAATTACTGCTGCAGACGTAAATAAATTAAGACAAGTTACAGGTGCCGGAATGATGGACTGTAAAAAAGCATTAGTAGAAGCTGAAGGAGATTTCGATAAAGCTATACAAAACCTTAGAGAAAAAGGGCAAAAAGTTGCTGCTAACCGTTCAGACCGTGAGTCTTCAGAAGGAGCTGCTGTTTCTTTTATCAATGCTGACAAAACTAAAGGAGCTATCATTACTTTAAACTGCGAAACTGATTTCGTAGGTAAAAATGAGGCTTTCGTAACTTTAGCTAAAGAATTAGTAGAAAAAGCTATCAATTTCTCTTCTAAAGAAGAATTCTTAGCTTCAGATTTCAACGGAATTACTGTTGCTGACAAATTAATCGAGCAAACTGGAGTTATTGGTGAAAAAATCGAAATCGGTGGTTTTGAAATTTTAGAAGGTGCTTTTGTTGGATCTTATGTTCACGTTAACAAAATTGCTGCATTAACTGCAATTTCTACACCAATTGCTAATGGCGACGTTTTAACTAAAGACATCTCTATGCAAGTTGCTTCTATGGGAGCTGACACATTATCTTACAAAGATTTTGACCCATCTTTCGTTGCTTCTGAACTTGCTGCTCGTATTGCTGTAATCGAAAAAGAAAATGAAGAGGCAAAACGTTTAGGAAAAACTTTAAAAAATGTTCCTAAATACATTTCTTTTTCTCAATTAACTGAAGACGTTTTAAAGCAAGCTGAAGAAGATGCTAAAGCTGAATTAAAAGCTGAAGGTAAACCAGAGCAAATTTGGGATAAAATTATTCCTGGAAAAGTTCAACGTTTCATCTCTGACAATACAACTTTAGACCAAGAAAAAGCTTTACTTGACCAAAACTTCATCAAAGATGATAGTAAAAAAGTAAGTGACTATGTTAAAGAATTCAACGTTGAGATCTCAGGTTTCAAAAGAGTTGCATTAGGATAATATCCTTTTCATTCAAGATAAAAAACCCCGAATAGTTTTATTCGGGGTTTTTCTTTATACATTTGTTGTCTCACACACGATAAATGAAAAAGATATACCTATTTATTACCGTTTTTATTACACTAACCCTACAAGGCCAAGAAAAAAACAGCCTTCATTGGGAAATATCAGGAAATGGATTAACCAAAAAATCCTACCTATATGGCACCATGCATGTGAATGAAAAAATTTCTTATCATTTATCTGATGCCTTCTACGCCAATCTCTTATCTGCAGAGATGATTGCAAACGAAAGTGATCCCGAAACCTGGATTGATGTTTACAAATTAGTTAAAGAAAATAATTCTTCGGATTCTTCCAGGAAATTTTATTCGCAATTCTACCTTAATCCTGTAGATAAAGGGACTATCAATACCCTTTTTTATTACAATAGCAATGCTTTGTTCTCCACAATTTTATCTGGAAGCAATGAAGAAACAGCCGATTTTGAGGAGAATACGGTCTTAGACACTTTTATTTACCAAACGGGTAGAAAATACAAAAAAAAGACTGTTGGATTGGAAGATGCAAAAGAGTCAATTTTATCCTTATTAAAAACAAAAGACCACAAGGATACCGACAAAGAAGCAGAAACCAACCGAATAATAGCTTTAAAAGCACTTCTAAAAGACCGAAACATGAATTCGGTAATGAACGATTACTATCGAGAGAAAAATATCACACTGCTAGATTCACTCTATAAACTATCCTATCCAAAACACTTTCATGACGCACTTATTGTTAAGCGTAATGAAATTATGGCCAAAAGCATCGACTCCTTAGTTAAAAAAGGGAGTTTGTTTGCCGCTGTAGGCGCAGCCCATCTGGCAGGAAAAGGAGGTATCATTCAGTTATTAAGAACCAAAGGATATACGGTAACTCCCGTTTTTGATGTATTGACCCAAAAAGGTATAAGCCAAAAGAAAACAATCGAGGAATATTTTGCTGCTCCTGATATGGCAATTGCCACATCACAAGACAAGATGATTCAAATGCCATTAAACAAAAAAATAATGGATTTCGGTCAATATATTACATCTCCTGACTACATCATGGCGGCGCAATTAATATTAGCAGGATTCCTTTGAATGAATTCTTAAAAAAAGGAAATACTAAATACAACCATCAGTCTTTGGACAGTTTATTTTTTGAAAAAATCCCCGGAGACATCCTCCAAAAAAAATACATAGAAGCAAAAAACTATACTGGATATGACATTTTAAATAAAACTAAAACAGGAAACAGCCAACACCGTCGTTTTTATATCACGCCACTGGAAATTATTTCCATTACTTTGAGTGGAGCCGGTCAATATGCAACACAATTTGAAAACAGCATATTCGATCATATCAATATTAAAGATTTTAAAAATTCCTGGGAAAAAATAACACCCCAAAAAGGAGGCTTCACTATAGAAATACCTTACTTCAATACCGTATACGGAAATACCACTGATGCCATTAACGACATCAATATACAAGCTTACGATGCTAGCGAAGACGGCTATTATTTTCTGACCGAAAAAACGTTAAATGATTACGACCAATTAGAAAATTCTCTTTTCGAGCAAAGTGAAATTCATTATGAATTTTATGCTCATCAAAAAATAAAGGCAAACGAAACCACTTTGGATACTTCCAAAAAAGAATACGAGTCCCATGCTAAAATTGGAGATAAAAAAATAGACCTAAAAACAATCATTAAGGACAACAAGTACTATTTATTAGGCACCATAAATGTTTCTGATAAAAACAGGTCACGCTTTTTCGATTCTTTTGCACCACAGCCATTTCTTTATAATTCGGCCGTTAAAACTTATACTGACACTCTTTTAGAATATAAAATTCAAATTCCTGAAAAGGAGAATCAAGCTTTATTCCTAGGCCTTAACCCTGAAAACCATCCAAGGAAGGATAAATTTTCTGCCATTAGCAAAAACAGATCATTCTATTCTGAATCTGGTAAAAAAGTAGAATTAAACTATTATAAATATCCCAAATATTACAGCATTGAAAACTTAGATTCCATCAAAACTTATTTTAAAGAAATTTGCATAAACAGTCCTACGAATTTTATTGACTCAGAACAGGACTACGATTATAATGAAGACATGGATGATTCGGAAAATTACAATTCTTTGAATATGTTTCCTTCTAAATGGAACGACATCATTTATAGTGAGAAAGAAAAAAACATCCTTATTTCATCATCAGAACAGTACGACAAAGACACTAATACCTATACTTATGAAGCATTAGTTTCTAAACCGAATTCAAATCAAGCCATAAAAAATAAATTTATATTTACAGGAGACCGCTATTACTCTTTAAAAACAATTGTCGATCATGATTATAAAAAACAAGATGCTTTTGTAGAATCGGCTTTTAATTCTTTTGCACCCACACAAAAGGCTTCCGGAACTCTTTTTGAGGATAAAACCAATTTATTCCTAGCAGATGCGGTAAGCAAAAACGACACCATTCGTTATTCTGCTTTTAAATCTTTATATAATTTAAAACTAGATAAAAAAGATTTTGGACAAATTTCAAATTTTGTAAAAACATTTAAATTCAAACCAACAGAAAATAACGCTTACGAAACGCTAATTGACAATATTGGCAAGATGAAACATCCGGAAGCCACTGCTTTTCTAGCTGATTTATACCGCGACAAAAAAACAAAAAGCACCACGCAGCTTAAAATCCTGGAAGCTCTCGCCCAACAAAAAACCAAACAGGACTATCAAAAGATTCTTGAATTGTTGGAATATGATTTGCCTATTACTGACGATCAATACCAAATTAACGGATTGTTTTCCTCTTTCTCAGAAGATAAAACAAACAGCAAAGAACTATTCCCAAAAATATTTCAATTTTACACCATAAAAGAATACCATCAACCTGTGCTTACTTTTTGTAATGCGCTGGCAGAAAACCAACACATCTCTTTAAAAAAGATTAAAGAATTTAAGAAAATGCTCATTACCAATGCTAAATTGGAATACAAAAGGGTAATCAGCTGGAAAGAATCACAAAATAACGATTCAACCATTGGCATTGAAGATTTATCCATCCCAGCCATAGATGAAATTAATTCAGAAATAGATGAAGCCGCAGTTGCAGTAGACACCATAGCAACAGCTATAAATCAGGACAATTTGCTAACTGCAAATGCTCCTATTGAAGATTTGCTCAATTATACCATCCTATTAAGTCATTTCCCTAAAGAAAATGCCATTACTGATTTGCTAGCTAAAATAAATGAATTGAACATTCCTTCTATTTCCATTCAATTGCTAAGACTAAAGCTGCTGAACAATACAGCAACTAAAGAAGAAATTGAAAAATCATTAGCTAATCCAGATACGGCTTTTACAACGATTCAATTATTAATAAACAACAATAAGAAAAATCTAATTACCCTGACTGATGATGCCATTGCAGAACTAGCATTGTTAAGCCAAAACGGGAATATTAAAAAAGACCGTTTGGTTCTTTTAGAAAAAAGAAACATTATAAAAAATGGCAAAAACGTTACCGTTTTCTTTTTTAAAGAGACACGAAAAAACGAAGAAAACAATCAAGACATAAAGAAATTACACACCATTGCTTTTGTAAATGATAAAGACGTCATAAATCCAGAGGCTTATCGAGTGTATAGCAGTAGCACCATGGAAGAAAAAGAAGATTTTACTGAAAAACGCGATCTAATCCTTCGTAAAATCATCAATGAAAATCATTTCAGAGCTAATTTTGACAACACCGATACAAGTAACGAACTGGATGGATTTACGGAATAAGACAACGCAAAAAACTGCAGAATTACATTATACAAAACCCCGAATAGGCTATTCGGGGTTTTGTATTTAAAACTCTTTATTATTTCTTTCTTACAATAGGAAAATTTCTCGAACGCATTAACGCATCCGAATTCGCAGCTCTGCCTCTAAATTTTTTATAAGCTTTCTCTTGATCTACTGTATTTCCAATACTAAACACATTATCATACAATCTTTTTGCTACTGCTTTGTCGTATGGACCCTTGGCTTCAGTAAACGCTTCATACGCATCGGCACTAATCACATCTGCCCACAAATAGCTGTAATATCCAGCTGCATAATCATCACTTGAAAACAAATGCCCGAATTGAGGAATACGGTGACGCATAACTATTTCTGAAGGCATATTCAATTTGGCCAAAGTTTCTTGTTCAAATTTATGTGGATCAACAATATCTGTAGTTAAATGCAGTCGCATATCGACCAAAGAACTTGAAATGGTTTCTACGGTAGAGAATCCTTCACCAAAACTCGCTGCTTTTTCTATTCTTTCTACCAAAGAATGTGGCAATGGCTGATTGGTTTTGTAATTCAAGGCAAATTTGTTCAACACTTCAGGAGTGGCCAACCAACGTTCTAATATCTGTGAAGGAAATTCGACATAATCTCTCGCAACAGAAGTTCCTGAAAGACCAGGATACGTTACATTCGAGCACAAACCATGCAAGGCGTGTCCAAATTCATGAAATAAAGTACTGGCGTCTTCCCAAGAAATTAAAATAGGTTCGTTCGGATTTCCTTTGATAAAATTACAATTGTTAGATACAATGGTCAAAATAGTACCATCTAATTTTTGCTGATCTCTGTAAGCATTCATCCAGGCACCTGATCGTTTTCCAGCTCTTGCATAAGGATCAAAATACCACAAACCAACTACTCTACCCGTCAATTTGTCCGATACTTCCCAAACTCTAACATCCGGATGGTATACGGGAACGTTTGTAACCTGTTTGAAAGACAAATGGAATAATTCTCCAGCCACCCAAAACATACCTTCTCGTAATTTTTCCAATTGCAGGTATTGTTTTACTTCATTTTGATCCAAATCGTATTTTGCTTTTCTCACTTTTTCAGCATAATAGCGATAATCCCAAGGAGAAATTTTAAAACTTCCACCTTCTGCATCCACTAGCTTTTGCATTTCAGTTACATCTTGATGTACTTTTTCAACGGCAGGTTTCCATACGGATTCCATTAATTCCAATGTTTTTTCAGGTGTTTTGGCCATCGTATTGGATAGACTCCAATGCGCAAAAGAAGGGAAACCCAGCAATTTTGCTTTTTGCGTTCGTAGTTTTAATATTTCAACAACTGTAGCATTGTTATCATTTGCATTTCCGTTGTCGCCACGTTTTACAAACATATTCCATGCTTTTTCTCTTAACTCTCTTTTGTTGGAAAAAGTCAAAAATGGCTCAATCGAAGAACGTGTATTCGCAACACAACCCAATACATCCAATTTTCTTTCTTTAGCTTCCGCAATAGCAGCATTTTTAACTTCTTGTGGCAAACCATCAAAATCATCCTCTGAATTTAAAGCTACATATTGATTGTGTTCTTCGGCCAATAAATTCTGGCTGAATTTTGTAAAAAGACCAGCCAATTGCTGGTTAATTTCGCTCACTTTTTCTTTATCCTTTTCATTAAGCTGTGCTCCTTCTCTAACAAAATTAGTATAGTACAACCATACCAATCGTTGTTGTTCACTGTTTAATTTTTTCTTTTCCGGGGAATTATATAATTTTTCAATCCTAGAAAACAGCTTACTATTTTGATATTTCTTGTCATTAAGAGCCGACATTTTTGGAGACATTTCTGCTTCAATAGGTTCGAATTCGGGGCTATTGATATTGGAACCATAAATTCCGAAAATAGCATAAATTCTGGTAAAAGATTTACCTGCAAGTTGTAAAGCGGCAATCGTATTGTCAAATGTGGCGGGTTTAGGATTGTTGGCAATAGCTTCGATTTCTTTTAATTGTTCCTCAATGGAAGCTTCCACCGCTGGTTTAATATCTGACAGTTTGTACGCATTAAAAGCCGGAACACCTCCATAAGGACCATCCCATTTTTTAAGCAGTGGATTGTCAAAGTTGTTTTGTGCGCTAAGGGTTAAAAATGTTGAACTCATGATAAAAATTGAAATTAATTCTTTCATATTATACTATTTTTTTTGGTAGTCGATAAAAATTAATGCAACCAAATATAGTCAAAAAAACACGAATCAAAATGGATTTGTCTTTCAATGGCAATTCAAAACCAAACCTTTTATTCTTCTTATTTCGCATTAATTCTAACAGAAATTCTTACATTTGAAACCTACAATGACCAAACTTAACCAACATGTTTAAAACAAAAAGAGATACAGTTTATGTGATTTTAGCCGGTATTTTTATTGCCAATGCTGTTGTTGCCGAACTTATAGGCGGAAAACTCATTCAAATAGGCCCTTTCATTATGAGTATAGGCATCTTGCCTTGGCCTATTGTTTTTCTAACAACCGATATTATTAACGAGCATTTTGGGAGAGATGGTGTAAAAAAGCTTTCATTAATCACTGCTGCATTAATTGGCTATTGCTTTATAATACTGTTTTTTGCCATCAAGATTCCAGCCGCTATTGGTATTAGCACGGTAACAGACGGTCAGTTTTCTGCTGTTTTCGGGCAAAGCATGTGGATTATGGTCGCCAGTATCATCGCCTTTGTAACCTCTCAATTAGTCGACGTTAGTATTTTTTGGATGCTGCGAAACAAAACAGGTAAAAAAATGATGTGGCTAAGAAGCACAGGGTCTACGGTAATTTCACAATTAATTGACACCTTTGTTATTTTGGGAATTGCTTTTTGGTTGCCTGGAAAAATGACAACGGCCAATTTTATCAATGCGGGATTAACAGGTTATACTTTCAAGTTAATCATTGCCATTGTACTGACTCCCCTGATTTATCTGGGTCATTACTTAATTGAAAAATACCTGCACGAAGAGCATTAAACTTAAAATAAAAATATAATTTCCTGATTCTTTTTATATTATAGAATAATACTTACATTTGTTTCACTTTAGGGGTGTCTACGAATGTAGGCTGAGATTTTACCCTCTGAACCTGATCTAGTTCATACTAGCGTAGGGAAAAGTAAGATGACTTCATTGTACGTTACTCCGTACTTAGTGTTGCCATTCCTAAAGTATTTATTAAAAATCAAAAGGAATGGAACTCAAAATCAACAACGAAACCAAGCATTTTTTACCTGACAGCCTTACTGTTCAGGCACTACTCGATTTGGAAATTCCCAACAAACAAAACGGAATCGCCATAGCCATCAATAATACCGTTATTCCAAGAGCCAACTGGCACTTACAGCACCTCAGCGAAACAGACGACATTCTTATTATTTCTGCCACTCAAGGCGGCTAAAACAATTTAAAGATTAAAAGATTTAAGAATTTAATGATTCGAATCTTTCAATCTTTCAATCTTTCAATCTTTCAATCTTTCAATAAAAAAAATATGACCAACGAAGAAAAAATATCCAGACAACCTTTCCCTAATTCAACCAAAATTTATGTTGACGGTGAAATTCACCCCATAAAAGTTGCTATGCGTGAAATCAGATTGCACGACACCAAATTATCCAACGGAAATATCGAAAAAAATGCTCCCGTAACGGTGTACGATACTTCCGGACCTTATACCGATCCTAATGTGGAAATAGACATCCGAAAAGGATTACCACGCATCCGCGAACAGTGGATTTTGGACAGAAATGATGTCGAAGAATTAACTGAAATCACTTCAGAATACGGAAAAGAGCGTTTAAACAATGAAAAACTCAATGATTTGCGTTTTGAATATCTACACAAACCAATGCGTGCCAAAAAAGGAGCTAACGTCTCTCAGTTGTATTATGCGAAACAAGGCATCATAACCCCGGAAATGGAATACATTGCCATTCGTGAAAACCAACGCATCGAATTATTAAACGAGCAAACCAAAGCAATGCAATGCCAACATGCCGGAAATAGTTTTGGCGCCAATACACCTAAAAATAAAATCACTCCCGAGTTTGTGCGTAGCGAAGTCGCTTGCGGTCGCGCCATTATCCCTAACAACATCAATCATCCGGAAAGTGAACCTATGATTGTAGGCCGTAATTTTTTGGTAAAAATTAATGCCAATATCGGAAATAGCGCTGTAACTTCTAGTATTGAAGAAGAAGTAGAAAAAGCAGTTTGGGCCTGTCGCTGGGGAGCCGATACGATTATGGATTTATCCACAGGTAAAAACATCCATGAAACCAGAGAATGGATTATCCGAAACTCTCCGGTACCTATTGGAACTGTGCCTATTTACCAAGCTTTGGAAAAAGTAAAAGGAATTGCCGAAGATTTAACTTGGGAAATTTATCGCGATACCTTAATTGAACAAGCAGAACAAGGGGTTTCTTATTTTACTATCCATGCGGGTGTTTTATTGCGTTACATTCATTTAACTGCCGAACGTGTAACGGGTATCGTTTCTCGTGGTGGTTCTATTATGGCCAAATGGTGTTTGTTCCACCACAAAGAAAATTTCCTGTATACCCATTTCGAAGAAATCTGCGAAATCATGAAACAATATGATGTTGCTTTTTCATTGGGTGACGGTTTGCGTCCTGGTTCTATTGCCGATGCGAATGATGCCGCGCAATTTGCCGAATTGGAAACTTTGGGCGAATTGACAAAAATTGCCTGGAAACATGATGTACAAGTATTTATTGAAGGCCCAGGTCACGTACCGATGCATATGATTAAGGAGAACATGGACAAACAATTAGAACATTGTGCAGAAGCACCTTTTTATACTTTAGGCCCTTTAACAACTGATATTGCACCAGGTTACGACCATATTACTTCTGCTATTGGTGCCGCCATGATTGGTTGGTACGGCTGCGCGATGCTTTGTTATGTAACACCAAAAGAGCATTTGGGCTTACCTAATAAAAAAGACGTTAAAGACGGAGTTATCACATATAAAATTTCTGCTCATGCTGCTGATTTAGCCAAAGGTCACCCAGGCGCACAATACCGAGACAATGCGTTGAGCAAAGCCCGTTTTGAATTCCGTTGGGAAGATCAATTTAATTTATCCCTAGACCCAGACACCGCAAGAGAATTCCACGATGAGACTTTACCGGCTGATGGTGCAAAAGTGGCACATTTCTGCTCGATGTGCGGACCAAAATTCTGCTCGATGAAAATCTCTCAGGAAATCCGTGATGTGGCCGAAGCCGAAAAAGGAATGAAAGCCAAATCGGAGGAATTTGTAGAAAGCGGTAAAGAAATTTATATCTAGAAGAGAAAAAGACAATAGATGAAAGATAATAGACAGAATAACTAATGTCAATTTATCCGAAAGTCTATTATCCATTATCTCAAAATCTATTATCTCAAAAAATGATCGTCATCACCAATCCGACTCCTGTCGAAAATGAAATCAGTATCATCCATTCGCTTTTTGCGGAAGGACTACCATTGCTGCATGTTAGGAAGCCGAGTTTTTCAGTTTCAGAAATGAATGCCTTTTTAGCAGACATTGCTCCTGAATATCGAAGTCGCTTGGTGTTGCACCATCATCATGATTTGGCGGATGATTTTGGAATCAATCGCCTTCATTATTCTGAAAAAGACCTAACGGATTCTCATTCATTTTCAAAAAAAACACTTTCAACAGCAACGCATTCGATAGAAGATTTCAATGCCTTGAATCCTGTTTTTGAATATGCTTTTTTGAGTCCCGTTTTCTCGAGTATTTCAAAACAAGGCTATACGTCCAAATTAGATTTTCCAACAGAAATAGAAAAAAGAACCAATTACAACACAAAACTCATTGCATTAGGCGGCATTCAATTTGAAAATATCAATCAAGCCTTAGCGTTTGGCTTTGATGGTATTGCGCTTTTAGGAACCATCTGGTGTAGTGAAAACCCTTTAGAAAATTTTAAAAAATGCCAACAAATAGACCTTTCGTACTTAGTATAGCAGGCTTTGACCCTTCAGGTGGTGCTGGCGTTTTGGCCGACATCAAAACTTTTGAACAACATCGCGTGTATGGATTAGCCATCAACACAGGCAACACCATACAAACGGAAGAAACATTTTATACAATACAATGGACCGACTTGGATTTTATATTACACTCTATAGTGGTCCTATTTGAAACCTATGATATCAAAGCCGTAAAAATTGGCATTGTTCCTTCATTGGATTATTTAAAACCGATTGTTCAAATCATAAAAAAACATTCTCCAAAAACCAAAATCGTTTGGGATACTGTTTTAAAATCAACAACAGAGTTTAATTTTTTAAACATTGGCCATCAAAATGATTTAATTGAAATTTTAAAAGACATTGATTTAATCACTCCAAATTTCAAAGAAGCAATACTACTAAAACCATCATATACTGAAGCAGAAGCTGCTGTCAATTTTCTTTCCAGATACTGTCCCGTTTTACTAAAAGGGGGCCACAACGACGAGGAAATTGGCGTCGATTATCTTTATATTGATAATGAGATTTATGCTTTTGAACCCAAAAGCAATACCGTAACCGAAAAACACGGTTCGGGTTGTGTCCTCTCTTCGGCCATTACTGCCCAAATAGCACTAGGAGAAAATACAATTAATGCATGCGCCCAATCTAAAAAATACACGGAATCCTACTTGAAATCTTGTCTCACTAAATTAGGTTTTCACCATGTTTAACAAATTACAGTACATCTCACAAGGCACGAAAGTTCAAGAACAATTGTACAACATTCATCAAGCGCTGGACAATGGTTGCGATTGGATTCAACTGCGTTTCAAAAATGCATCGGCATTAGAATTATTTACTTTGGCGGAAGCCGTAAAATTTTTATGCGAAGAATATCTAGCCACTTTTATCATTAACGACAATGTCTATTTGGCACAACAATTAGTAGCAGATGGTGTTCATTTGGGTTTAACTGATATGAAAGTAGAAGAAGCCAGGACTCTTTTAGGCAACAAAATTATTGGTGGTACCGCCAATACCTTTGAAGATATATTGCTTCGAGCCAACGAAAATTGCGATTACATCGGATTAGGACCGTACCAATTCACAGCAACAAAATCCAATTTAAGTCCGATATTAGGTTTAGAAGGATACTGCACCATTCTTAAAAAAATGGAGGAACAAAACATTCATATTCCAATTTATGCCATTGGCGGAATAACTCTGGAAGATGTCAGTAACCTGATGAAAACCGGAATACACGGCATTGCTGTTTCCGGATTGATTACCAACAGTACGGAACAGGAAAAACTCATCACACAACTACACGAAAAACTATATGTCAACATTTAAAATAGCAGACAGAACATTTCATTCCCGCTTGTTTTTAGGAACTGGGAAATTTGGTTCCAACATACAAATGGAAGAAGCGATTTTGGCTTCCGAAAGCGAGTTAGTTACTGTGGCCTTAAAGCGCATTGATTTAGAAACTGAGACCGATGTTATCTTGTCACACCTAAAACACGCACACATTCATTTGTTGCCCAATACTTCCGGCGCACGAAATGCCAAAGAAGCTGTTTTTGCGGCGCAATTGGCCAGAGAAGCTTTGGAAACGAATTGGCTAAAACTCGAAATTCATCCAGATCCGAAATACTTAATGCCCGACCCAATGGAAACACTAAAAGCCACGGAAGAATTGGCCAAATTAGGTTTTATTGTGCTGCCTTACATTCATGCAGATCCCGTTTTGTGCAAACATTTGGAAGAAGCAGGGACTTCGGCGGTAATGCCTTTAGGATCACCCATTGGAAGCAACAAAGGCTTGAAAACCATCGATTTTTTAGAAATGATTATCGAACAAAGCAAAGTTCCTGTCATTATCGATGCAGGAATTGGCGCACCTTCTGATGCAGCCAAAGCCATGGAAATTGGTGCCGATGCTGTTTTGGTTAATACTGCCATTGCCGTTGCCGGAAATCCAAAACTAATGGCTGAAGCTTTCAAAGAGGCAGTTATTGCCGGAAGAAAAGCCTACGAAGCACAATTGGCACAAAAAATAAATTATGCTGTCGCTTCGAGTCCGTTGACAGCATTTTTACAGGAGTAGTTTATTTCAACCGCAAAGTTCGCAAAGAAAAGCGCCAAAAACGCAAAGCTTTGCGAACCTTGCGTAAACCTTTGTGCCCTTTGCGGTTAAAAAATTATGAACACATTTAAATCGGTTTTTGAAAATTACAATTGGGATGACATTCAAACCAAAATATACCAAACCACAACAATTGCGGTAGAAAATGCCTTGGTCAAATCCAAAAGAAATATTGACGATTTTCTGGCTTTGATATCGCCAGCAGCACAACCCTATTTAGAACAAATGGCACAAATGAGTCATGCATTGACAAAAAAACGTTTTGGAAAAACCATTCAGATGTATGCTCCAATGTATTTGAGCAATGAGTGTCAAAACATCTGCACCTATTGTGGTTTCAGCCTGGACAATAAAATCAAACGAAAAACCCTCACAGAATCCGAAATCGCTCAAGAAGTAATTGCTTTAAAACAATTGGGATTTGATCATGTTTTGTTGGTTACCGGTGAGGCAAACTACACCGTTAATATTAATTATTTCCTTCAAGCCATTGCTCAAATAAAAACCGATTTCTCTAATATTTCGATAGAAGTACAACCGCTTTCTACGGAAGAATACCAACAATTGCATGACGCTGGCGTGTATTCGGTTTTAGTATATCAGGAAACCTACCATCGGGAAGTTTACAAAGAATACCATCCGAAAGGAAAAAAATCAAATTTCGATTACCGTTTGGAAACCCCAGACCGAGTGGGTTCGGCCAAAATTCATAAAATCGGATTGGGCGTTTTACTGGGACTGGAAGATTGGCGTACCGACAGTTTTTTCAATGCTTTGCATTTGGATTACCTTCAAAAAACCTATTGGCAAAGCAAATATTCAGTCTCCTTTCCGCGTTTGCGACCGGCAGAAGGCATTATCGAGCCTAATTTTATCATGAGTGATACGGATTTATTACAACTGATTTGTGCGTACCGACTTTGGAATGAAGATCTGGAAATTTCCATTTCTACCAGGGAAAACGAAAAATTCCGTGACAATATCATTCCTATTGGAGTCACCAGCATGAGTGCCGGTTCCAAAACCAATCCGGGCGGCTATGTGGTCGATGCCCAATCCTTGGAACAATTTGAAACCAGCGACGAACGCTCTCCATCTGAAATCGCTAAGATTATATCTAATGCGGGTTATGAAGCCATTTGGAAAGACTGGGATAAAACATACAGTCGAAAGTCTTAAAGTCTTAAAGCCGAAAGTAGGATGTTCTAAAAACAGCTTTTTTAACTTTCTAACTTTGGACTTTACGACTTTGGACTTTCTAACTTTAAGACATAAATTATGATTACCATACAAGAATTTTTACGTTACAACCGTCAAATGATGCTTCCGGAAATTGGCGAAGCTGGTCAGGAAAAACTCAAAAATGCCAATGTTTTAGTGATTGGAGCTGGAGGGTTGGGCTGCCCCATTTTACAGTATTTAAGCACCGCAGGTATTGGGCGAATTGGTGTTGTTGATTTTGACAATGTGGAAATGCACAATTTACACCGACAGATTCTATATACCGAGAAAAATATCGGTCAAGCCAAAGTGACTACGGCAACATCAGTGGCGGAAACTTTAAATCCTTTGGTGCATTTCACAACGATTGAAGCCAAAATAACATCCGAAAACGCAGAGCAAATTATAGCCGATTTTGATATTATTGTTGATGGTTCTGATAATTTTGCTACCCGTTACCTGGTCAATGATGCTTGTGTAGCCTTAGGTAAAACATTGATTTATGGCAGTATTTTAAAATTTGAAGGTCAAATGGCCGTTTTCAATCACAAAGGTTCCAAAAATCTGCGCGATTTATTTCCGGAACCACCCAATCCGGAGGATGTCCCCAACTGCAGCCTAAACGGTGTCATGGGAACTTTACCGGGCATCATAGGAACCATGATGGGGCATGAAACTTTAAAATTAATCCTTGATTTACCAACTTTGGAAAACGAATTGGTTCTCTTCAATACGCTTCATTGGAATTTTACCAAACTGAAGTTTTAGAAAATTAAAACAGCATTTTTCAATAATCAGAGAATATATTTATATTTGCAGTGCAAAAAAGCACAAAACTCCTAATGACTTGAATTGGCAAAAACGCAATACAGGTAAAAAACACACAACAAGGAATGAAATACAAAAGAATTCTTTTAAAATTGAGCGGTGAAGCGCTAATGGGTGATCGTCAATACGGAATCGACCCGAAACGTTTAGCCGAATATGCAGATGAAATAAAACAAATTCATGATTTAGGCGTTCAGATTGCTATTGTTATTGGTGGTGGAAATATTTTCAGAGGTGTCGCTGGCGCCAGTAATGGAATGGACCGGGTACAAGGAGATTATATGGGAATGTTGGCTACCGTAATTAACGGCATGGCGTTGCAAGGCGCTTTGGAAGAAAAAGGGATGCTAACACGTTTGCAAACTGCTTTGAAAATAGAAGCGATTGCTGAACCTTACATCAAAAGAAGAGCTGTACGGCATTTAGAAAAAAACAGGATCGTTATTTTTGGAGCTGGAACTGGAAATCCTTATTTCACAACCGATACGGCAGCTGTACTTCGTGGTGTTGAGATCAATGCCGATGTAATTTTGAAAGGAACTCGCGTGGACGGAATTTATTCTGAAGATCCGGAAAAAAACAAAGATGCGGTAAAATTCGATTACATTTCATTTGATGATGTATTGAAAAAAGGCCTAAATGTAATGGACACCACTGCTTTCACCTTAAGCCAGGAAAACAAATTGCCTATCATCGTGTTTGACATGAACAAAGAAGGAAATTTGATTAAAATCTGTAAAGGAGATAATATAGGAACTGTAGTAAATATATAATTACAGACTGCTTAGACTTTTTAGATAAGCTAGCCATTTTAGACATGATGATTGTCTAAAATCCAAGTAAGTCTAAAAATCACAATATCTAAGCAAGTCTAATAATCTAACAATCAAAAACATGACTGAAGAAATTAATTTTATTCTTGATAGTACCAAAGAATCTATGGAAGGTTCTATTGCCCATTTAGAAAAAGAATTTTTAAACATACGCGCCGGAAAAGCATCTCCACAAATGATTGGTGGTGTATTTGTAGACTATTACGGTTCACAAACTCCGCTTTCACAAGTGGCAAACATCAATACTCCTGATGCCAGAACCATTACGATTCAACCGTATGAAAAAAGCATGTTGCAACCTATCGAAAAAGCGATTATGGTAGCCAACATTGGTTTCAACCCAATGAACAATGGAGATAACATCATTATCAGCGTACCGCCATTAACAGAAGAAAGAAGAAAAGAGTTGGTAAAACAAGCCAAAGCAGAAGCGGAAGATGCCAAAATTGGTATCCGTAATTCCCGTAAAGATGCTAATACAGACATCAAAAAATTAGAAAAAGAAGGAACTTCTGAAGATATTTGTAAAACTGCTGAAGAAAGCGTTCAAAAGCTAACTGACAGTTTTATCAAAAAAATCGAAGATCATTTAGCCATAAAAGAAGCTGAAATCTTAAAGGTGTAACCTTTTTAAAAAAAATAGGGAAAATCCGTCTGTTGTTACAACAAGACGGATTTTTTGTTTATAAAATAGTTCGGTAATTATTTTTTAATATATTTGAGTTTATTAGAAACCAAACCGACTATTAATTTAAACTCCCCCCGCAATGAAAATCAGAAGAAAACTATTTCCTTCCGCTATTTTATTTTTATTTCTATTCCTTCAAAACCATTCATTCGCACAAGATTCAGGAACTTTCGCCGGAATTGAAATAGGCAGCAAAGGAATAAAAATGTCTGTTATTGAAGTTACAAAAATCAAAAGAGGAGATTTTACCGTAAAATCATATTGGTCCGAAAATATTGGAATTGCAAAAGGAATTGCAATAGACGGAAATTTAGCTGCTGAAGATATTGACAAAGCAGTGACTGTAGTCTTAAATAATTATATCAAAATAAAAGACGATATGAAGATTGCAGACGAAAATATTTTTATCGTGGGATCTTCAGGTGTTGCCATGGCCAAAAACACCAAAGACTTAATTGACAAAATTAAGTTAGCTACCAACAAAGATGTCGAATTCATTGATGCTGCAACCGAAGGAAAAATGTTATTAAAAGGCTGCGTACCTCCTGTTGACTATAAAAACTCTATGGTTTTGGATATTGGTGGCGGAAACACAAAAGGCGGATATGTTGATGTGAAAAACAATGATACTTTTGTATTTTTCCCTTTAAGCGTTAATTACGGAACTATTACATTAACAGAAGCAGTACTTAAAAAAACAAGAAAAGAGGATGTTTCTGAATTTAACGAGAAGATATTTGGATTTTTACCAACCGTAAGAGATCAAGTAGATGCGATGTATAAAACTAGCCCTGAAGCATTAGAGAAAGAAAAAATATTCATGTCTGGAGGAGCTGTTTGGGCGTTTTACACTCTTTACAATGGGGCAGCAAAAGAAACTTTCAATGAATTTAAACTGGAAGACGTGCTTTATTTTGATGCTGTCTTAAAAAATAACTTTAAAAAATTTGAAGAATTAGCCGCAACCGATAAAGATGCTGAAAAAGTATTAAAAACCTATTCTCAAAAATACCTGATTTCCGCAAGTAACCTTCTCCTTGTTTGCCTTGAAGCAATTCCGGACATAAACGATAAAAAATTATACTTTGCCAAGGAAGGACAAATTGCATGGTTAGTTTCTTATATCGCAGACAGATCTAAAAAAGTTAAAAAGATTTACTAATATTTATTTGATTTACAAATCAAACTTTCAATACAGCTATTATTCTATAGTATCTTAATTGATTAAAAAAATGAAATAAATGGAACGTTATTTAAAAACGTACTTTGATAACTTTAAAGGATTTTCAAGAGAAATCTGGGTGCTAACATTAATAACATATATCAATCGTGCTGGCGCCATGGTAATGTTATTTTTAACCAAATACTTACACGAAAGTTTATTTTTCAGCCTGGCTGAAATAGGCTGGATGTTAGTTTGCATTGGAGTTGGCGCCTTATTTGGCTCTTGGCTTGGAGGAAAACTGACTGACAAAATTGGGTTTTATACCGTCATGCTTTCCAGTCTTTTCTTAACTGGCTTTGGTATCATTTCCTTAATGTTTTTATATGACTTTAAAGACATATGCATTGGTCTCTTTATAGTTACTGCCATAGCCGACATGTACAAGCCTGCCATGTATATCGCAGTATCCAATTTCACCAACAAAAAGAATAGAACAAGAGCCTTAACTTTAGTCAGGCTTGCTGTAAATTTAGGTATTGTTTCCGGGCCGGTTATAGCTGGTTTACTCATCAAAAAAGACAATTACGACATGCTCTTTTGGATAGACGGTCTTACTTGCATATTTGCCATTTCCATCTTCATGCTGCTCATTGATGAAAGCAAATTTTACAGGGCAAGAAAGAAAATTCACAGAAAAAAGAAAATTACAAACATCATAAGCAGAACGCTGGTTGAGGATAAAAACTTCATCATTTTCTTATTAGCCAGTTTTTCTACTGCATTCTTGTTTTTCCAATTGTTTACTACAATACCTATGTACAACTCGGACAAATTAAAACTAAACGAGCTCACCATTGGATTGCTTTTGGCTTTAAATGGCTTACTGATATTCCTATTTGAAATGCCATTAATCGGTTTTTTGGAAAGAAAAAATTATCAAGCGACAAAAATCATTTTACAAGGCTCTATGTTTATGACTTCAGGGTTTATCTGCATGCTTTTCTCAAAATCTATTTTTGTATTGATTCTTAGTATCTTTTTAATTACCATAGGTCAAATTTTATTATTTTCGTTTTCCAATTCTTTTGCTTTTACTAGAGCAAGGAGCGGACAAGAAGGAAAGTATATGGGATTTTACGCTATGAGTTTCAGTGCTGCACAGATATTGAGCCCAAAAGTTGGATTCAGCGTTATTGAAAATTTTAATTATTTTTCAAACTGGTTGTTAATGGCTGGTGTAGGATTAGTAGCTATATCGCTATATTATAAATTAGACAAAAACATTCAATTTGAAAATATTTCAAAAAAAACATAACCTAATAATTCCAAAACAATATACTTGCTGTCGTATAGATTAAAATTATGGCCAAAAAAACAAAACCAAAACAGAATAGCAACAGTTTCAAAATTGTAATTATTTTATTGTCATTTACCATGCTTGGAGGTTTTTTCTTTATGTATAAAATGTCCAGCAGATCAAAAGAAGCGATTATTGCACTTAGAGAACAAAAATTAAACCTCTTAGGCAACCTTGAAAAATCAGACTTGTTTCTAAATCAGGTCTTAACCTCAAACAAATCGCTTTCGAAAAAATTAGCCGCAGAACATATTAAAATAAAAAAACTAATACTGGATTTAAAGAAAAAAAACATCAATGAAAAAACCATTGTCGTTTATCAAAATAGCTCTAATGCAGTAGACGACCGAGTAAAATTATTACTTACTGAAATTGACTCTTATAAAAAGAAAATAGACAGCACTAATACTGTTTTACAGCACACCAACATTGTTTTAAAAAAGGAAAAAACAAAAAACGACACCTTGACTGTTTCTAATAAAAAGTTAGTCAAAAAGATAACAAACGCCTCAAAACTTTATTTTTACGATTTAAAAACAGCTTCTTTTAAAGTAAGGAGTTCCGGAAAAGAAATCGAAACAGATAAGGCAAGTAAAGCTGATGCCTTAAAAATCAGTTTTATGATAGCCGAAAATGATTTGGTTAAATCGAGTACTAAAGAATTTTTCATCCAGATTATCGATTTCAAAAACAATGTCTTAGGCAGTAAAAAAACAGAAATATTTGGCAAGGAAACGCTAACCTATAGCACTGCTGTAAAAGTAAAGTATGAAAGTAAAACCATAAAAGTGGAAGGAGAAATACCTGTAGCCGACTTAGAAAAAGGACTGTTTTATGTGAACATTTTCGACAAAACAAAATTAGTGCTAAAATCAACCTTCACTTTAAACTAATCTCAATAAAACCTTAGTAACGGATCCTGTTTCATGTGTTTTTTTTATTTAATGAACTATATTTGTAGTAATTCTGATAAAACAGATTGTATATCCAATGGTTTTAAAAAAACTATACCTTTATTTTCTTCTTGGCCTTTCGCTAATTGCTAATTTTAAAGCAGTTGGTCAAGAACAAACAATGACAGCCGATAGTATTATTCAGAAAGCCATCTTTTACAAACCAAAAAACAAACCCAACAATTTTGAGTTTACCGTTTACAACAAACTCCTAATTACCGCCGACAAAGACCTTATTGAGGGACATATTGATTCGATTTTTATCACTAAAAGAAAGAAGAAAGTCTTGTCGAAAATTGACTCAACCGATTTTGTTTTCAAAAAAATACTTTCCAAACAACATCTTTACCAAACCGAAAAAATTTCAAAATTTCAATACGTAGATAACGTTAGCAAAGAAACTATTCTTGCCACTAGAATGGCTGGGTTTAAAGAGCCTATTTTTGAATATTTTGCGCTACAATTGGAACCCGCTTCGGTTTACGACGACAAATACGCCTTAGTGGAAAAAGAATATTTCAGCCCCATTTCCAAAAAAGGGTTTAAAAAATATAAATATACTTTTTTAGAAACCGTTTATTTAGAAAACAGAAAAGTCTACAAAATACTTTTTCAACCCAAAAAAATCTCCAAAACCGACAAACTAGAAGGTCTTTTATATATTGATTCCGAAAAATTCAGTATTGCCAAAACAGAATTAGATGTCATGGGAATTCTCAAAGTTTCCTCAAATTATGAATTTAAATTCTATCCTGAATTGAACAATTGGTTTCCGGTTAAAACAAATTTAACCATCCGGAAAGGGAACAGCAAATCGCCCATAAAAATATTTGGGGAAACCATTACTTTCGCTGGAACAGACAGCAAATTAAACCCAGAAGGCAAAAAATACACCTCAGATTATGTCGAAATTAAATCTGTTTCCTCTTATTTTGAACCAAGATTCAACCAACTTTCGAAACTAAAACACCGCGATATTGCCATCCGAATCAATGAAAATGCCATTTCCAAAAAAGAAAATCTTTGGTATACTTATTTTAATGATTCTACCGATGTTAGAAGCAATCCAACGTACGTTTCGCTAGACAGCTTAGTTCAAAAAAGAAAAATCGAAAACAAAATTCGCATCGGACGGAAAGTAATAAAAGGCTACTATCCTATTGGTTTCTTTGATGTCGATTTGCGTTATCTAATTCGATACAACAATTACGAAGGCTTCCGTTTGGGTCTGGGAGGCGCGACCAACGAAAAATTGTCCAAAGTTTACAAACTGGAAGGTTATGGCGTTTACGGTACAAAGGATGGCGCTTTTAAAGGTTACATTTCGAATGCACTACGTTTGGCCAAATCTTCTGAAACCTGGCTGGGCTTTTCATACAAAGATGATTTAAGTGAAATTGCAAGCACTTCTTTTGAGATTGATAAACGTATTTTTAAAATATACGACCCGAGGCCTTTTAACATCAGTACTTTTTACAATCACGAAACGTGGCGTGGTTTTTTGGAAACCAAAATAATTCCTAAAACCGAAAGTATCATACAGGTTTCACAAAGTTTAATTGAACCTAAATTCGACTACAAATTCAATTATAATGACCAATTATTGACCAATTTCAAAGCCACTCTTTTCACAGCTTCATTGCAATGGAATCCGTTTAGCAAGTACATGCAAACTCCTAATGGAAAAATGGAAACCGACAAAAATTATCCGAAATTTACGTTCCAGTTCTCTAAAACCATTCCTAAATTATGGCACAACAGTTATGATTTTGGCAAGGTAGATTTCCGATTCGATTATCAGAAAAAATTCAATTCTAACCATAAATTATTATTCCTTTTTAAAGGAGGTTATGCTTTTGGCGATGTTCCTATTACGCATCTTTACAACCAATCACCGAACAATTTAACCAAAGACAAAATCCTTCAACGTATTACTTTCGCTGGAAAAGACAGCTTTGAAACCATGTATTTCAATGAATTTTTCTCTAATAAATATGCATTCTTTCAACTGGAACATCAATTCCCTAAATTAGAAATTAGCCGAAGAATAAAACCTATTTTCTTAATCGTGTCCAGATATGGCATTGGTGCTTTAGATCATGCAGACAAACATAAGGATATTGAATTCAAAACCCTTGAAAAAGGCTTTTTGGAATCTGGATTTGAGTTAAACCAAATATACAGGGGCTTAGGATTTGTTGCTTTTTACAGATATGGCCCAAATCAATTGCCTCATTTTGAAGACAATCTGGCTATCAAACTCAGCATTAAAATAGACTTAGGGTTTAATAATTAATACCGAAGGCAAATTACTCAACCAAACACTTTGCGATTCAACCAATTGTTTCCAGCTATCTAAACTAATTACCATCAAATCCTGTTTGATTAAAAATGACTTTTGCACCTGATATTCATTCACCAAAGTGATATTATCAGGATATCTTTTTTCTAAATTTTGAATGGTTTCTTTCGTTGAAGCGTTATTTTCAATTTGATTGTTTCCGTCAACAATGTTAATCTTAGAGTTGTTGTTATACACAAACTTCTGAATATAATCCAATAAAAAAACATCTCCCGCCGAGAAAATTGGTGCAAAAACCTTGTCAGTACTGTGCAAATCGTTGTCTACTAAAATCCCTAATGGTGTTTTGTTTTTAGCAATAATCTGACGTGTTCTTTCATCAAAAATAGAATTCGCAAACAAACCTTCTTTACCGGTAATTTTATCCAGCAATCGATCTGGATTGATGATCCGTGTTGTAAATCCTAATACTTTTCCAAGCAAAGTCCCTTCAAAAATAGATTTCCCTAACCCTACCAAAAGAAGATCATACTCCCCTTGATTGGCTACTTCTGCAATATCATTTTCGATATCTACTGTTGCTTTATAAATGGTATTAATATCCTGATTTAATAGCATTGATTCTTCCAGAATAGGCTCGAATGTTTCTTTTTCATATTCCTCCAAGTTGTACGCATGCATTTCATCACTTACAGACAAGTGCATCGCTGTTATTGTAGAAACATCTTTTTGTTTTTTAATCAAACTGTTGGCCAAACGAAGCAATGATTTTCCTTTTTCATAATTTCCAAAAGAAATCAGAATCTTGTATTTGTCGGTCGCCAGGACTGCTTCTGGTATAATGGCATCTTTCGTTTTGAAAATATAGTTAATCAAATCCAAAGCTGGTCCGGTCATAAACGTAGTCACCAAAGCCATAATCACCATCATGGTAAAAATTTCGGAATTCAGCACTCCTAAGTCATAACCAATGTTTAAAACGACCAATTCCATTAAACCACGCGTATTCATTAAAGCACCAATAGTCAAACTGTCTTTCCAGGTTTGTCCTACAAATTTTGCAGCTATGGCACTTCCTACAAATTTTCCAACAACAGCTACCAAAATGATAAAACCTGTTATTTTCCATAAATAGGGATCATTAATTAAACCTATTTGCGTTCGCAACCCGGTAAAAACAAAAAACAAAGGAAGTAGAAGGATGACTGAAACGTCTTCCACTTTTTCAATAAATATATTTCTGAATTTGGTAATATCCGGCATAATTGCTCCCGTCATAAATGCTCCAAAAAGGGCATGAATCCCTATAACTTCCGTAGCATAAGACGATATAATCAACGTTAAAAAGAAAATAGCTACTACGGGTTTACTCAAATTGCCATTGTTAGAATACAAATCACCCACTCTTTTCAAGAATGGCCTTACAATAAACAACATGGTCAGCACGTAAGCAATTGCTAATCCAATTACATACAGCGAGCTCACAAAAGAACCTGCTTTGGCAATAGCAATAACGGCAGCCAATAAACACCATGCCGTAATGTCATCGGCAGCGGCACAAGTAATAACGATGGAGCCTAATCTCGTTTTATGAATTCCTCTTTCCTGCACAATTCTTGCCAAAACAGGGAAAGCCGTAATACTCATCGCAATTCCCATAAACAAACTAAAAGGCAAAAATTCCACCCCTTGTGGTGCAAACTTATGGTATACAAAATAAGACAGTGTAACTCCTAAAGCAAAGGGGAAAACAATACTGGCGTGACTGATCACAACTGCTTCGTTGGCTTTGTTTTTGAGGACTTTCAAATCCAATTCCATTCCAATGACAAACATGAATAGAATTAACCCAATTTGACTTAAAAACTGAAGATTCCCTAAAGATTCTGTAGGAAACAAAGCCGATGAAAATTCCGGGAAATACAATCCAACTACCGAAGGCCCTAGAAAAATACCAGCTATAATTTCACCAATAACAGAAGGCTGGCCAATTTTTTTGAAAATCCATCCAAAAAAACGAGCAATGATGATAATTGTAATAATTTGAGCTAATAAAATAGCCAAAGGATGCTCTAGATTATGAAAAAGAGATTCGAGAAACTGGTTCCATTGAGTGTGTTTTGTAGATTTAGCAATGACTTTACGGCCAATTTCCAAATCTTTTCCTTGCCCAACAATCCAATACATCAAAGCTGTAAAACCACCAGTAACTCCAAAATAAAAGAATGCATTTTTTAATTTTTTCATATCAAAAGACCAAAATTCTCCCACAAAGATGACAAAATATGCATACAAATAAAAACATTCAATTAATTAATCACATAAATTTAAAAATCGTGAAATTTTCACGGTAAAAGTTTCCCCATAAATGCCTTACTTTTATTGGTTTTAATTAACTTTGCAAGCGTTTTTAAAATAGAAATGAAAAAGAAATTAAAAGTCGGTTTTTGGGAGTTTATAGCAGGAATTGTGCTACGAAACAGAATAACTATTTTAGTAATGATTTTATTACTTACAGTTTTTCTTGGTTTTCAGTGGCAAAATGTCAAAATGACGTACAATGAAGCCAATTTATTGCCAAAGAATCATATTGCCAACAGACAATACACTCAGTTTTTAAATACTTTTGGTGAAGAAGGAAATCTTGTCGTCATGGGCGTGAAAGACAATACCTTTTTTACTCCCAAAGCCTATGCTGCTTGGAATACACTAATGACCAATTTAAAATCTCACAAAAAAGAGGTTGAGTTAGTCGTATCGATTAGTGATTTAAAAAAACTACAAAAAGACACCATTAACGAAAAATTTGAATTGGTACCGTTCGTAGAACAGGACAAAACGAACGACCCTGCCTATTTATCTGAAATAAAAAAACAACTTTTTAACGATTTGCCTTTTTACGAAGGTTTGTTATTCAACAAACAGTCAGGAACTATTCGTTCGGCGATTTACATCAACAAAAATGTGGTCAATTCGCCTGTCCGAAAAGAGTTCATCCTCAATGTTTTAGTACCGGAAGTAGCTAAGTTTGAAAAAGCCTCCGGAATCGATCTGAAAGTTTCAGGCATGCCTTACATCAGAACCATCAACACCGAAAACATGAAAGGTGAAATTGGCCTTTTCATTGGCGCTGCCCTGTTTATCACTTCGTTGATTTTCTTTTTGTTCTTCAGATCACTAAGAGCAACGTTCATCTCGATTTGCATTCTGCTTTTTGGCGTAATGTGGTCTTTTGGAACACTCGGATTATTCCATTATAAAATCACGATTTTAACAGCGATTATTCCACCATTAATCATCGTCATAGGAATTACGAACTGTATCTTTCTGATCAATAAATACCAGCAAGAAATTAAAACACATGGCAATCAGGCCAAAGCTTTACAACGTGTGATTTCAAAAATTGGAGTATCAACTTTGATGACTAATTTAACCACCGCGATTGGTTTTGCCACTTTCATGATTACCGGAAACGATTTGCTTTACGAATTTGGATTGGTAACGTCCATTAACGTGATTATCGTTTATTTACTGACTTTGGTTGTAGTACCAATAGTCTACAGTTTTATGCCGTTACCAAAAGAAAGACATTTAAGGCATTTGACTAAAAACTATCTTTCTTCTCTTTTAAATTGGGTCGAAAATTTAGTAAAATACAAACGAAACGCCATTTACATCATTTACGGAGTGCTATTAGCCTTTAGCCTTGTTGGTATTTCTAAAATGAAAGTATCCGGAAGCTTAATTGGCGAAATGCCGAAAAGCGCTTCTTTCTTCAAAGACATTTTATTCTTCGAAAAAGAATTTAATGGGGTAATGCCATTGGAAATCATGATCAATACCAAAAAGAAAAAAGGAGTCATGAAAGCATCGACCATCAAAAAAATGGATGAGCTGCAACAAACCATCGAAAGCATTCCCGAATTATCAAAACCCGCTTTCCAGCACATTGGGATCCTAAGCTTAGAATTCCACGTGGACAAGTTGTCGCG
>JADMIO011826978.1_pt1 | contig 69857 bp, 64 predicted proteins | sample 8958161 | NCBI WGS metagenome assembly JADMIO01 (sample SAMN16585339, study PRJNA669376) | soil metagenome | isolation source: Crop rotation soil | place: USA: Cullars Rotation, Alabama | collected 2011 | reverse complement strand
GGCCGCGACTTCAAGTCACGTGAATTCCAAGCTTCGGATCCCACTGTGCTGGAAAGCTCAATTTTCCTTTATCAAGTTCTTCGATCACATTTTTTACCGCATCAGAATACTTATTTTCTTTCAACAATTCTCTCTTATTCCAGGCTTCGATGATCAATTCTTTCATGAAAAAAATATTTGAGGTGCGAAAATAGTGAATTGTCGGAGTGAATGGTTAATGGTCAATGGTGAGTGGTGAGAAGGAAAGCACCTGAGCATTTGAAACAGCTTATTTTTGTCCGGCTATTGAATTGACAATTGACAATTCACAATTGACATCATGAACATCGGCTTCGACGCAAAAAGAGCTTTTCATAATCAAACAGGACTTGGCCATTATAGCCGTACACTTGTTCATTCCCTGGCAACCTATTATCCCGGGCATGAATATTATTTATTCAACCCCAAACGCTCATCCGTTTTTCAATTTGAGGAAGAAAATATTCACGAGGTATTGCCCGGTCATTTTCCTGCAACGCTGTTTACTGCCGCCTGGAGAAGCAGCTGGGTGAAAAAAGACCTGGAGAAGTTGAAGATTGATCTTTACCATGGATTAAGTCACGAGATCCCGATCGGTATCCAGAAAACAAAAACCAGGTCAGTGGTCACTATTCATGACCTGATCCACGAACGCTATCCCGAACAATATAACCCGGTCGATGTAAAGATCTACAATAAAAAATTTCGCTACGCCTGCCAGCATGCCGACAAGATCATTGCGATCAGTGAACAAACGAAAAAAGATATCCTTGACTTTTACAAAACACCTGCGGAAAAGATCAGGGTTACTTATCAAAGCTGTAATCCCTCATTTGGAGAGTTACTGTCAGAGGCACAAAAAAAGATCATCCAGTTAAAATATCAATTGCCTTCGAAATTTTTTCTGTATGTGGGTTCCATCATCGAACGGAAAAATCTTCTGAATGTATGCAAGGCCGTATTCATTTTGCGCAATGAATCTTCATTACCATTGGTGGTGATCGGTGATGGTGGAAAATATAAACAACAGGTAAAGGATTTTGTAAAACAAAACGATCTCGAAAAGAAGATCATTTTTCTTTCCGAGATCCCTTCAGCGTCGTCCTCAAAAACTTTTCAGAACGGGGAAGATCTTCCTGCGATCTACCAGGCGGCCACGGCTTTGATCTATCCTTCTTTTTTTGAAGGATTTGGTATACCGGTACTGGAAGCATTATGGAGCAGGTTGCCTGTCATTACTTCCAACACGTCGTCTTTGCCGGAAGTGGGTGGAGATGCCGCTTATTATGTGGATCCGCAGAGTGCAGAGGAAATGGCGGAAGCAATGAAAAAGATCTGTAATGACCAGCCATTTGCAGATGATCTCAGGCAGAAAGGATTGTTACAGGCGAAGAAGTTTTCGCAGCAAAATTGCGCCGGGGCCGTGATGGAAGTATATAAAAGTTTAATTGCTTAATGGTTTATTAACGGGTTGACTTTTTTTAATTTTTCTTTTTTAATTTATTTGTGATCTTGGAATTTGAAAAAGACATACTGAATTGCCTGGAAACCTTAAAAAATGGGGGAACTATCCTTTACCCCACCGATACCATCTGGGGTATTGGGTGTGATGCAACAAATGAAGAGGCGGTACAAAAAATTTATGCATTAAAGAGAAGACCTGATGAAAAATCAATGATCGTTCTTGTAGCGGGTGAAAAGGAAGTTTTACGATATGTGAGCCAGCCTGATCTAAGGGTCTTTGATTATTTGAAAACCACACAAAGACCAACCACAATTATTTATGATGGAGCAATTGGCCTCGCCGATAATTTGGTTGGTAAAGAGGGGAGTATTGCCATTCGCGTTTGCAAAGATGAATTTTGCAGGCATCTTATTAAGCGATTCCGCAAGCCGATCGTTTCTACTTCTGCAAATATTTCCGGACAGCCATCACCAAAGAATTTTTCGGAGATCAGTGAAGAAATAAAGACGAATGTTGATCATGTGGTTCAATATCGGCAGGCTGATAAGACAACTGCAGAACCATCTTCATTGATAAAATGGGAAAAAGGCAAAGCGATCATCCTTCGCGCCTGATCACCAGCGTCGCTTCATTTCCGTTTTCGCATTCGTGATAATTAGTGTAATTCGTGTTCGCTTACCTTTGCCGCAATGGAAATCAATTGTACAGAGAAGGAATTATTTATTTTTAAAAAGATCGCTCATGCAGCTGAAGTGCTGGGCCTGGAGACCTATTTGATCGGTGGTTTTGTACGGGATAAATTTATTGGACGTGATACTAAGGACGCCGATATAGTTTGTGTGGGTGATGGTATCAAACTGGCTAAAGAAGTATCAAAACGTTTTAATCCTGTTCCGCCGGTAAATGTTTATAAAACATATGGAACGGCTCATGTGAAAGTCTCCCCCACCGGGGGAGATTTAGAGGGGGCCTTTGACCTTGAATTCGTAGGCGCCAGGAAAGAAAGTTATAAATACCATTCACGGAACCCCGATGTGGTCCCGGGCACCCTGGAAGATGACCAGCTGCGTCGTGATTTCACCATCAACGCGCTTGCGATCAGTCTCAATAAAAACGATTATGGAAAACTGGTCGATCCATTTGGCGGCCTGCATGACCTGGAAAAAAAGATCATAAAGACGCCTCTTGATCCTTTGCAAACTTTCAGCGATGATCCATTACGGATGATGAGAGCGATCCGTTTTGCCACACAATTAAACTTTACAATTGAAGCAAAAACTTTACAAGCGATCAAGGACAATAGTTATCGTATAAGCATTATTTCACAGGAGAGGATCACCGATGAGCTGAATAAGATACTAAGCAGTCCTTTACCTTCCATTGGATTTGACCTGTTATATCAAACAGGTTTGTTGCACCTTATTTTTCCGCAGATGGTTGATCTTGCCGGCGCCGAGTATAAAGATGGAGTGGGGCATAAAGATAATTTTTATCACACCTTGCAAGTTGTCGATAATATCTCAAAGAACACCGATGACCTGTGGTTGCGATGGGCAGCGGTGTTACATGATATAGCAAAGCCAGTCACAAAAAAATTTGAAGAAGGTCACGGCTGGACGTTTCACGGACACGAGGTAGTGGGAGGGAAGATGGTCCCCAAAATTTTTGCAAAACTGAAACTACCTCAAAATGAAAAAATGAGAATGGTGAGAAGGTTAGTTGAACTTCATTTGAGACCTATTGGCTTAAGCAAGGAGGAAATCACTGACTCCGCTATTCGTCGTCTCTTGTTTGATGCGGGTGAAGATTTTGACGCATTGATGATGTTGTGTGAAGCCGATATTACTTCGAAGAATAAGTACAAGGTAAAAAAATACATGGCAAATTTTCAGCTGGTGCGACAACGCTGTGAAGAAGTGGAAATAAAGGATCGTATCCGCAACTGGCAACCACCTATTACGGGTGAAATGATCATGGATATATTTGGTATACCTCCCTCAAAACCGGTAGGCACTTTAAAAAATTTGATCAAGGATGCCATATTAGATGGCCACATTGAAAATAATTATGATGCGGCTTATGATTTTATGATAGAAAAGGCAAAAGACATTGGCATTCACCCCAAAAACTTAAAAATCTTAAATCGCAAATCATAATTCGTAATTCGTAAATTTGACGTATGGCTATATTAAAATTCAGGATCTATTTGGAAGAAGACGATAGCGTATATCGTGATATTGCTATCAGGCCCACGCAATCATTTTATGAACTGCACGAAGCCATTTTGAGAGCTTATGAATTTGACAGTAAGCATAAGGCCACTTTTTTTCGCAGCAATGATCACTGGCAGAGGGGCAAAGAAATATCGCTGGAGGTGTATGATAAAGAATACAAGGCTGCTCCCTTGCTCATGAAGGATACGATCATTCATTCTGAGATTCGCGATCCCAACCAAAAATTTATTTATCTGTATGACTTCAATAAAAACTGGGGTTTTTTAGTTGAGCTGATCAATGTTGCAAAGGAAGAAAATCCGCGATTGATCTACCCTGCCACTGTTCGTGTGGAAGGAATTGCACCAAGTCAGTATGGTACAAAAGGTTTGTTGGGTGAGAAGTTTGCTGACGTGGAAGAGAAATACGATCTGTCGCAGGTGGGAGAGGGTTTCGGCCAGGAAGGTGAAGAGACAGAAAGTAGTGAAGACGTGGGCCTGGGTGAAGAAGCAACTGATGAAGGAACTGAAGAGATCTAAGTTTAGTTTAAAGCAAAATAATGAATGCCCCATCCCGCGTCGCGGGATGGGGTTTTTTAAATGAAACAAATGGCTTTGGCCAACAACAAAACGGTCATCATTGTAGCCGGTCCTACCGCGGCAGGAAAGACCCCTATTGCGATCGAGCTGGCTAAAAAATTTGGAACCGAGATCATTTCAGCGGATAGCCGTCAATGCTTCAAGGAATTGAATATTGGCGTGGCAAGGCCGTCTGAGATGGAATTGCAAATCGTCAAACATTATTTTATCGCATCACATTCCATTCACGACACAGTGAATGCAGGAAGTTTTGAACAATATGCGCTGCAAAAAGTAAATGAAATTTTCCAGGCACATAACGTGGCGATCATCGTTGGAGGGACTGGTTTGTACATCAGGGCATTTTGTGAAGGAATGGATGAAATGCCGGATGTGCCGGAAGCGATCAGGAAGTCGATCATATTGAATTATGAAAAAAAAGGACTGGAGTGGTTGCAGCGCGAGACTCAAAAGAAAGATCCTCTTTTTTATGAGGCCGGTGAAATTCAAAACCCCCAGCGGCTGATGCGGGCATTGGAAATAGCGGAAGCTACGGGCCAATCCATTCTTACATTCAGAAAAGGAAAGAAAGACGAAAGAGATTTTAAGATTGTGAAGATCGGGTTGGAATTACCAAAAGAAGAATTGCATCGAAATATAAATACGAGAACTGATAAGATGCTCGACGCGGGGTTGGTGGAGGAAGTAAAAAAATTATTACCCTATAAATATTTGAATGCTTTGCAGACGGTAGGGTATGCCGAGATATTTGATCATCTCGAAGGCAAAACCTCTTTAAAAGATGCCATTGAACTTATTAAGAAAAACACAAGGCAATATGCAAAAAGACAGATGACATGGTTTAAGAAAGACAAAGACATGAACTGGATAGACGCCAGGTCAATTGATCTTTCTGTTCTGTCGAAATTTGTTTAGTGGCTCTCTCAAAAGAAGATTTTATGCAAATGGCCGGTAAGGCGCGAAGACGTTAAGTATTGATATGTAATTGCACTTCTTTTCCGACTTACCGTCTTTCCGGCTAATTTGACGTTTGCGACAACTTATAGTACTTTTTGGTACAGTATTTTCATCTTGTCATTATCACTGATTAAATCTTTGAAGATGAAAGGAAGTTTTAAGAGACTACGGAGAGCATTCATCGCGATCTTTGTTTTGCTGATCGTTTTATTGTTTGGCTTTTGCAAACAAGAAACTAAGCACAAAGCGCAAGAGAATGAAGACAAGGGTGAACTCACAATTTCCGGCTATGATCTGAAACATCCTTCGCAGTCTTGGAGATTGCCGGAACAATTAAAGGAGATATCAGGAATTATAAGGTTGGGCGGTGACAGTTTGCTTGCGATCGAGGACCTCCATGCAAGCTTGTATTTTCTAAAATTGGAAAAATCAAGTGCCTCGGTAATGGCCACTTTACCTTTTGCGGAAAATCAAAAAGATAAGTTTGATATAGAAGATGTGGCGATGGTTGGCGATACCATTTATGCATTGTGGAGCCATGCTTCTGTTTTTAAAATCTGGAACTGGAGATCAAAGATCCAGGCAAAAGAGTATTCAACCTTCCTGGACAAGAAAAATAATACCGAAGGGCTTGCATACGATCCAGTTTCGGGCGATCTTTTGATCGCCTGTAAAAACGAATCGGGGAATGAGGACGAAAAGAAAACTACGCGGGCGGTGTATGAGTTTGATGTAAAAAAGGATGAATTAAAAGCTGATCCATTCCTGTTGGTTGAACAAAAAGATTTCAAAAAATTTATTGCCGATAAAGTAGAATTTTTTCCTTCGGGGATAACGGTACACCCGGTTTCACACGACATTTATATTATTTCGACACGTGGAAACAAGTGCATTGCCTGTTATAGTCATTCGGGCCAATTGAAATCATTTGAGTACCTGGATAAAGACTTGCTGCCTCAGCCAGAGGGGATTTGTTTTGATGCTGCCGGCAATTTATATATCAGTACGGAAGGAAAACACGGAGAGGCTGCTGCTATTTATGAATTTGGAAAAGCTAAATGAGAGGAATGACTTGATGACCGAACAGATTACTTCGGTCGTTCCTCCCTTGCAATGCCAGGGAACGACTTCATTATATCTTGAATCCCACAGTCAGCAAAACATTTCCCGCGCTGCCTTTGATATTTGCTCCATAATACGGAGAGTACTGTAACCTGTAGGGAAAGTTTACATCTTTTGTTATCGTATGGACATAGGTAAGATCAACAAACATACCCTTGTTGCGATAGCCGAGCCCACCGCTTAACTGCAAGCGGCTTCCCTTTGCTCCATTAATGTCTTTATAAGGATTACCATAATAAGCACCGCCGAGTCGAACCATAACGGTTGTAAATTTCAATTCGCCTCCTGCACGGAAATTAACAGCACCTTTGTAAGCTTCATCAATGGCCTTATTCAATGTTTTTAAATAAGCTTTGGTTGATCCGTCAGGATCTTCCCCCTGCGGATGAAAAGATGAAAATTTATAATTCACGTACTCGATATCCGCGGTTAAAAATCCCTTCTGGTTCCTTACATCCTGCACTTCGTGTAGTACATAGGAAGCGCTTCCAATGATGCGGTAAGGAGTGAGCAAATTGTATTTAAACTCATTGGGAGACGGAGCACCAAGGTCTGCCGGGGTTTGTGTCCATTCACCCTGGTATGTTTCTGTGTTGGTCGTATTGGAGGCGTTATATTTATCAGTGAGCCCGTAGTAAGTGGGCGAATGTATAGCAAGACCTAACCGGATAGATTCACTGGCTTTGTAGATGGCTCCAATGCGTAAATTAATACCTGCCCCGCTGGTTTGAAGACTTTCACTGAAAGAAGCATAATCAAAATTATTGCCCGGATCGGCGGTAGCATCGGCTTCGATAAATGTGGATTCGCGTTTGTAAGAAAGAATAGGGATCCCGATAGTTGCCCCAATTAAAAATTTATTGTGAAAATTTGTAGCTCCTGCCAATGCTATCTCCGTTATTCCTCCCTTGGTCTCAATTGCATTTTGCTGCAGCAAGCCGGTGGCAATAGGAGACCGTGTTTGAAATTGATAAACGCCATTTGATCCGCCATCAACAGTATCTATCCAATAGGTGTTGAAGGCAAGGCTTGTTCCATAGGGATAATTAGGCCTGTAACGCGGGTCATTCTGATCAATACTGCTGGACACTACATTTGGATCTGTATCACCATTGTTTCTTATTTCTTCTAAAAATTTTTGAGAGTAAGAGCTCTGGTTATTTTGACCCCTGTATAGAATTTTACTACCAAAATTGGCGGTGCGGTTTATGGAAATACTGTACGCCGACCATTTGTCCTTTTTGCTTCCGCCGTCAATGACGAAGCCTGTGGTTCCGAAATTGAAAAAGTTCTTTTTATCTTTTTCAGTCCTTTGCAGGTAAGTTGATTTGTTATTCAAAAAAGCGTATGCCGGTGTAAACACAAAATCACCTGTCCGGTAAAAGCCAAGGCCGGCGGGGTTTACATAAGAGGCAGATATTTCACCACCTAGCGAGCCCATAGCGCCACCAATGGCCTGTTGCCTGGCAGTTCCCTGTTGAATATACCATGAATAGCGAAGAGCATCGGCAGGTTCCTGCGAAAAAGAATATAAAGCAGACAAAAGAATGGTCACTATGAAAATAATATGTTTCATACAGGAAAATTATATGGTAAATAGAGAAAAGAACGTACAAGAGTGCGACGCAACGGAAGTTGAATAGAGGTACAACTGATGGCTACATAATAATTTTTCACATTTAATGCGTCGCACTAACCTGGTTAAAATCTTCTTGCGGGCGCAGTGCCTCCGCCGCCTCCGGATGAACCGGAGCTGGAACTACCTGAGCTGCCGCTTGAACTTCGGTTACCAGAACCGAAAGATGAATTATTATTGCTGCTGCTATTGCTGCTGTTATTTGAAGAACTATTAAAAATATTTCTGAGGAAATTGCCTGCACCACTGCTTGAATTATTATTATTATTACTCGGTGTATATCCCACTATCCTCACGGGTCTGCTGTTGTAGTTGTTGCTGTTATAAATACTTCCTTTTGTACTGTTGCTGTTTGTAAGCTGCGTACCGTTGTAAGTATTCATATTAAATACACGCGGGTGATTGTAGGCGATAGCTGTTTTCGGTGTATAGACAGCAGGTGTACAATACGGATTGTAATAATAGTTCCAGGAAGTGTAGGGGTTCCAGGTATTGTAGTAGCCGTAGCCATAGCTATAGCGTGGATTATAAAAATAAGGATCATCCAATTCGGACCACATCATCCTGTTATGAACCTTCATACGCAGGTATTGATCGTCATAATAATAATCATTGCCCTGGTAACGGTTATTATCTTCATCCCTGACAGTAACGTATTTGTCTTGCGGACGTTCGGGTGAAAAATAAACATCATCGGGGGTTTGGCCAGTCTTGTAAGCTGAAGTGCAGCTACCTAAAATAGCAGCCGATAAAACGAGAAGTAAAATTGCTGATCTCATGGCAACAAAGTTTAATCGGTTATATAATTGAAGTTACTACTTTTGTGCGACTTTGAAAGAACACAATCGATTGAGCAACAAATATTCTGCCATCGCATTGTAAAATTGCGTTATCTAACGTTAACTAAATTATAAAGATTGAGATAGTGGCTGGTTGCTGGTTACTGGTTACTGGTTGTTAAAGAAACTTTATGAGTTATAAGAATCTTGAGATATGGAAGTTAGCAGATGAAGTGGTGGTTGAAATTCATGAAATGACTTTAACTGACTTTAACAAAACTTCCGAAGTTTGAGATGTTTGAAGAGGGAGGCCAGATCCGGAGATCATGTAAATCCGTCAAGTCAACGATTGTTGAAGGTTATGGGAGAAAACGATATAAACCTGAGTTTATTAAGTTCCTTGTTTATTCACTTGGATCAAACGATGAGACGATCGATCACTTAGAAACTCTTTATAAAACAAAATCGCTGCGCGATGACGAGGTCTATAATTATCTTCATGCAAAATTGGAAACACTTGGTAAAAAAATAAATCTTTTTATAAAAGGGGTGGATGACACAAATTGGGAAAAATAAACAGTAACAAGTAACCAGCAACCAGAGACAAAAATGAGCAAAGAAATCACATCAAGAGCACAGGATTATTCACAATGGTATAATGACCTTGTCATCAAAGGCAGCCTTGCCGATTATTCAGCAGTAAGAGGATGCATGGTCATTAAGCCGTATGGCTTTACACTTTGGGAAAACATGAGAGACCAGTTGGACCGCATGTTCAAAGAAACAGGACATCAGAATGCCTATTTTCCTTTGTTTGTTCCAAAGAGTTTTTTAGAAAAAGAAGAAGGTCATGCCGAAGGCTTTGCAAAGGAGTGCGCGGTAGTAACTCACTATCGCCTGAAATCAGATCCATCGGCAAAAGGAAAACTAATTGTTGATCCGGAAGCAAGACTTGAAGAAGAATTGATCATCCGCCCTACCAGTGAGGCTATCATCTGGAATACCTATAAAGATTGGATACAGTCGTATCGTGACTTACCTATCCTGGTGAATCAATGGGCGAACGTGGTGCGCTGGGAAATGAGGACACGCTTGTTTTTACGCACGGCAGAGTTTTTATGGCAGGAAGGTCATACAGCTCATGCCACCAAAGAAGAGGCAATAGAAGAAACAAAAAAGATGCTTGAGGTGTATGCGACTTTTGCAGAAGAATATATGGCAATGCCGGTGATCCGTGGATTAAAAACCGACAGCGAAAAATTTGCGGGAGCTGAAGACACCTATTGCATAGAAGCATTAATGCAGGATGGCAAAGCTTTACAATCCGGGACGTCACATTTCCTTGGACAAAACTTTGCGAAAGCATTTGATGTAAAATTTTTGACAAAAGAAAATCAGCAGGAATATGTGTGGGCGACCAGCTGGGGTGCCAGTACAAGACTGATCGGTGCCCTGGTGATGGCGCACAGCGATGATGATGGTTTGATCTTACCGCCAAGGATCGCTCCCCTCCAGGTTGTGATCGTACCGATATCCAGTAAAGATGTTGCTGCGCAGCAAAAGATCAATGAGAAGGCTCAGCAACTCGTGAAAGAATTAAAGGCATCGAACATTTCCGTAAAATTTGATGATAGCGATACCAGTCGCCCGGGGTGGAAATTTGCTGAATACGAATTGAAGGGAGTTCCTGTCCGCATTGCTTTGGGCGCGAGAGATCTTGAAAATAATGTAGCCGAAGTAGTGAGACGGGATACAAAAGAAAAGAGAAGTGTTTCTCTTGATGGTCTTTCGAATTATATCATCACCCTGCTCCGAGATATCCAGCACGCTATGTTCAATAAGGCAAAAACTTACCGCGACGAGCACATAACAAAGGTTGACAGTTGGAGTGATTTTGAAAAGACATTGGAAGAAAAAGGAGGTTTTCTTTCTGCGCATTGGGATGGTACGGCAGAAACAGAAGAGACCATCAAAGAAAAGACGAAGGCTACCATCCGTTGTATTCCATTAGACAGTGAATTGGAAAATGGTAAATGTATTTTGACCGGCAAACCTTCAAAACAAAGGGTTCTTTTTGCGAGGGCATATTAGATAGATATTTGGGTATTAGATAGTAGGATATTGGGGTCGATGAATATCTCAATATCCAATATTTCAATATCCAGTGTCCTGCTTCCCAAAAACATTTGCCTAGGCAAATTACTGCGAGTATTTTTATTGAAACCAAAACCAACTTCATATGGAACAGCAAAATCAAAACCAGGATGCAGGTTTATTCGGATTATCAATTGATACTACAGGAAGAGCACATTTAACCGAGGCTGCGCGATGGGCTCGTTTCCTTGCTATTGTAGGATTTGTTTTCATTGCCCTCTTCGCTGTTTTTGCAATCGCCGGCGGCTCTTATATTGCAAATATGTTTAGAAGAGGTAATGATTTTGACCAGGTTGGCGCTTCTGGCTTTTCTACCGGGATGACCATTGGGATCATCATCTACTATTTGTGCATCGCCCTGCTCGTTTTCTTTGCTTATTTATTTCTTTACAGGTTTGCTGTAAATATGCGGTTGGCCTTACAGGAAAATAACCAGGAATTGCTAAACCGGTCATTTCAAAACCTTAAGATCCTCTATCGCTACTGGGGAATTCTTACGGTGGTCGGACTACTCTTTTTTGCACTTTTTGTTGTTATTGCAGTTTTGGGAAGAGCGAGTATGTAGAATGACATTAATTTTGGGCACTCCTTTATGCTTCAGAAGTTGCCACAGTTATAAACTAAATTCTTGTATTTATGGAAGAGAATCAATCTATTTTAGAATTGCAAGTTGACCAAACTGCCGCAAAGAATCTTTCGGATGCTTCGCGCTGGGCTAAATTTCTTTCCATCACTGGTTTTGTTTGCATGGGTCTTCTATTGATCGTTCTTATTGCCATGCAATCACAAATCGCCAGTGCTTTGTCGCAGGTAGTTCCGGGGTTTGCAGAGTTTAGCAGCCTTGGAATGTTGATCGCCGTTATGATCATTGCTATCGGCATTGTGTGCCTGTTGGTGTATTTTCTTTTCAGGGGATCGACGTTGATCAGAAAGGGAATTGAAACGAGGAACCAGGAAACATTCAACAACGGACTGGCTTCATTAAAAAATTATTTCACCATGTATGGCATCCTGACCATCATAGGCCTGGTCTTCAGCCTGATTAATTTATTTTAAATTGTTTTTATGGAACAGCATGAAATAGAAAATTCACTATTCGATCTTTCGATCGATGAGACAGCAAAGGATCATTTGCGAAAAATTTGTTCATGGGCAACAATAATGGTTGTAACTGCAGTGATAGGCTATGTTGTTGCCATCATAAAGGCGCTCATGCCGAAAACCCAGGTAGTACAAAGCGAAGGATTTGGCGTTTCTGTCAGTGCAGGGCAGGGTATAGGAAGTGCCATCTTTGGAATTATAATCGGCTTACTGGTCAATTATTTTCTTTATCAATTTGCCAACCTTACCAAAAAAGGTGTGAACGGGATGAGCCAGACTGATCTCAATGCAGGGTTTTACAACCTTAAGATCTATTTTGTTATTATAAGCGTCCTGGTTATAATACTCCTGGCGATCTTCTTGCTCGCCATTTTGACGATCGGTGCGAATGCAGCGGTGAAGTAAGTTATTTTACGGAGAGGTAATTATAATCTTTCAGCAACGTATCTAAAAAATCGTAAGGAGACATTACAGAATTTATCTTTAAATGGGATTTGATCTTTTCACTTGCCATGGCAGCGAGTTTAAAGTCACCTTTTTTTCTTGCCGTGTCCAATATACTTTTGATGGCGTTGATGTCTTTATCACTTAACCTCATGATCTCGGGAAATGCCGGCACGTAGTTGTCGGCTACTTCCATAAACACGGTTTCTTCCATGCTGCCCCTTGGTTTTGTTCTTACCAGGATCGTATGTGCAAGGATATCGCCAAGGCGCTGATTTTTTTTGCTGCTGACCACTAAAATGATATCTGTTAATAATAATATCAGTGAAGCACCCAGGAAAACAAATAATTCTTTGCTGATCAGGATAAATACGTTCAAAAGTATGATAGCAATGATAGCATAGTCACCGGTACGGATAAGCCAGCGTATAATGAATTGACTGATACCGGGGCGGCCCCCATTCTCATTCACTACGCGTATTCCGAAGATCTTTTTACCGATGCTCTGGCCGTTCATCGTTATTTCACAGATCAAATGATAAGTGAAGATCGGAACGATGATCATCATATACAGTCCCCAGAGATTATACTGGGCATCTTCGCTAAAAACATCATGAGCAGAAATACTTCTTCTCAATAATTCTATAGCTATCCTGAAGTAGATCACCTGGATGATCACGTCAATGATCCAGGCAAAGAGGCGGCGATGAAATTCGGGGATCTCGAATTCAAGATCTATATTAAATGTGGTCGGAACCTTGATCACAGACATAAAAACAAAAATAGATAAATGGTTTAGTTGCCCGATGGCCCGATGATTGATTGTTTAACATTCTAACAGTTCAACAATCTAATAATCTTAATCGGAAATCTGAAATTTTCCAGTATTTTACAAGCTTAAACAAGATCAGTGAGGGAAGCTTTATTTATAAAAAAGCACAGGGAAAAATGGGCAAAGACCCAGGAGGAGCCACTGGCAGATGCCGATGACATGGCAAACAATTTTACTGAGCTGGTGAATGATCTTGCCTACGCAAAAACATTTTATCCTACCAGCAAAGTAACGCAGTTCATCAACGGGCAGGCATCAAAGATCTACCTGAGTATTTATAAAAACCGGAAAGAGGAATCTAACCGCATTATTGATTTTTGGAAATATGATCTGCCATTAACCATCCGCAAGTATCACAGGATAGTTTTTTTTATGTTCGTACTGTTCTGTGTTTTTTTTATGGTCGGTTTTTTTTCAAGCCGCTTTGATGAAAACTTTGTTCGTCAAATGCTGGGTGATGACTATGTTGACAAGACAATACAGAATATTGAAGAGGGCAACCCGTTCGGGGTCTACCAGTCAGGAAGTTCTTTTTTAAGCTGGATGGGGATCATGATCAACAATATCATTGTATCACTTGTTTATTTTTCGCAGGGGATCGTCTTTGGAATTTTTACCGTAAAGTCAATGGTAACAGAAGCGATCCGGATAGGAGCCTTTAATTATTTATTTTTTTCAAGAGGACTGGGCTTGCAATGGACCCTGGCCGTGATGATCCATGGCACTCTTGAACTGTGGAGCATTATCGTTTCCTGCTCTGCAGGTGTGGTGCTGGGCATGGGTTTTCTCTTTCCGGGTACATTGAAACGGATCGATTCCTTAAAACGAGCGGCAAAGGATGGTGTTAAGATCACGGTCGGCATACTGCCTGTTTTTGTTGTGGCGGCTTTTTTTGAAGGCTTTATTACCCGTTATTACAAAATGCATTGGGTGTTTAGCTCACTCATACTTGGTGCTTCAGCGGCGTTTATCCTTTGGTATTTCGTTATTTATCCAATACGCCTGCAGCGAAAGTTATCATTTCAAATAGCGGAGGAAGCATAGCTATGAAAACTATCCTTGAAAATATCCTTTTGTTCAAACGAAGTTTACTACCCTGGATAGGTTTTCTTTTTGTCTGCGTTAACGCAAACGGACAGGATAATGGTTTGACTGACACGATCGTCGCGGGGGTTGATTCTGCGATTACGATCGACCAGGCCGACACCGGTTATGAACAAAATTATTTTGAGTTTAAAGCTGCACCCAGGGATACGGTTGAGTTAAGACAAGTACCGGGCAGTATCATTGATTCCCTGAAAAAAGACGATGCATTTTGGTATGCAGATCACGTCTTTGAAAAGAAAGAGGCAAAAGAAAAAAAAATAGAAACAGGCAACCCTCCGCTGCAATGGATGAACATGACAACACTCCTCGTGATCGTCGTGCTTTTTCTTGGCATATTGGCCTGGTATCTTTTGCAAAATAATATTGTCGGCAGGAAACAGTCGATCATAGCGGGAAAAAAGAATGATGATATCAGCGCCGAAAACATCTTCGATATAAACTATCAAAAAGAAATTGAAAAAGCGATCGATGCCGGTGACTATCGGCTTGCGATCCGCCTCATGTTCCTCCGGTTATTGAAGAACCTTTCACAGAAAAAGATCATCGAGTATAAAAAGGAACGAACAAATTTTGATTACTTGTCCCAGTTGTATAAGACGGGATACTATAATGAATTTTTCCGTTTAACCAGGGACTACGAATATGCCTGGTATGGAAAATTTGATGTGAATCCCGAGACCTTTGGCATCATTAAAAACGAATTTGAAAACTTTGATCGAAAACTGTCTTGAAGAAATCTTTACCATATATGATTGCCGGCCTGGTGCTTCTGCTATTATTGTGGCTGGCATTTTCGACCCAGCGAAATAAGTATGTTTTGGATGGTCGTATCAGTTTCAACAGAAGAGACAAGATACCCTATGGCATGTATGTGGCCTATCATAGTTTGTCTCATATTTTTCCCAACGCCTCGGTGATTGTAAATAAAAAGAAGCCCACTCTCTGGGATTCGGTGAGTATTTTAAGGGATAAACAGGCTATCATTATAATATCACCACGATTCATGCCCGATGAGGCTGAGTTGCATCGCCTGTGGGACTTTGTTAAGGCTGGAAATACTGTTTTCATAAGCAGTCATATACTGTCGTATGATGCACAGAGTTTTTTTAATTGTGATGATTATACGTCCGATCTCTCCCTTTTTGGCGTGGATGCGGGCGATACGCTCTCGGTTGGATTGTTATCTCCACCCTTCCCTGATCGAAAAAAATATGATTATCCCGGGAAGCAATACGATGGTTATTTTGGGAAATACAATAAGAATACCAGTTATGAATTGGGCAGTAAAAATGACACGGACATTAATTTCATTCAACTGAAGGCGGGACAGGGAAGTATTTATCTGCACCTGGCCCCTCTCACATTCAGCAATTATTTTTTATTACACGGGCAAAACATCAATTACTATAACAAGATGTTGTCCCTTATCCCGAAAGACACCAAAAAAGTAGTGTGGGATGAATACTATTTGTACAAGCGGGTCTCACCAGGCGACAATGGGAGCAAGGGTCCGCTGTCAGCATTGATGTCTCAAAGATCATTCAGGGCGGCATTATGCCTATTGATCATTCTTTTGTCACTTTATATTTTACAGGAAATGCGGCGCAAACAACGCATGATACCGGTGATGGCAAAGCCAAGAAATGATTCACTTGAATTTGTAAAGACAATTGGAAGATTGTATCATGAAAAAAGGGACAATAAGAACCTAAGTAAAAAGATGGCTGCCTATTTTCTTGAGCATATCCGCAACAGGTATAAGCTTTCTACCAACCAGCTTGACGATGAGTTTGTAACATCACTCCAAAGAAAAACGGCACAGCCTGAGAATAATATCAGGGAAATCATTTCCTTTATAAACAATATTGATGGGGCCGATGAAATACCTGATGAACAGCTTGCCGATTTTCATAAAAAGCTGGAAGAATTTTACAAAACGGGATAGTTATTATTTTCTCGCCGCAGAGACAAGGCACGCCCTCTCTCTGCGGCGACGGTGGTGAGTGATAAATTGCCCTGATTTTTTTGGAACAATTAAAACAAATAACCATAAATGGAAGAACAACTATTTGCGCAACGAACAGATCTGACTGCTTTGAACCAGGCTGTGATGGCAATTCGGAACGAAATCAAAAAAGTTATCGTGGGCCAGGACGACATGGTGAAATTGATCATTGCGGCACTGCTTGCCGATGGGCATGTCCTGATCGAGGGTGTGCCGGGTGTTGCCAAAACTTTGACTGCAAAACTGGTAGCGCGATCGCTGGACATTGGCTTTTCACGGATCCAGTTCACGCCGGACCTGATGCCATCAGACGTTTTAGGCACACCGGTATTTAATCCGCAACAAGGAAGTTTTGATTTCAAAAAGGGACCTGTGTTTGGGAACATTATCCTGATCGACGAGATCAACAGGTCACCAGCAAAAACGCAGGCGGCTTTGTTTGAGATCATGGAAGAACGACAAGCGACGGTAGATGGCAAAACCTACCCCATGCCTTCTCCATTTATGGTGCTGGCCACCCAGAATCCCATTGAACACGAAGGCACTTATCGTTTGCCCGAAGCGCAACTGGATCGATTTCTTTTTAAAATTCTGGTACCCTATCCTTCTGAGACGGAAGAAGTAACCATTCTTTCCCAATTTCATCAAATGGGTAATGCGCCGATATTTGAAATGGTAAAACCAGTACTGAGTGGCGCACAAATTATTTCCTTAAGACAGCAAATAAAGACGTTGATCATTGAAGAGAAACTTTTGCAATTCATTGCAAAATTTATTCACCAAACCAGGAATCATAAATCGATCTATCTTGGTGCTTCGCCAAGGGCCTCACTCGCTATCATGAATGCCTCTAAAGCGATAGCGGCGATCAGCGGGCGTGATTTCGTTACACCAGAAGATATCGTGGAAGTTTTCAACCCGGTATTACGTCATCGCATTATTCTTGCTCCCGATAAAGAAATGGAGGGTGTTACGGAAGACGAAGTGATCAAACAAATTGTGAATGGAATGGATATTCCGAGGTGAGGCGGTGAGTGGTGAATGGTGAATGGTGAATGGGTAATGAGTAATGAGTAATGAGTAATGAGTGATGAGTAGGCGATCATTGTTTTCCAAAATCAAAAATCCGAAATCAAAAATCTAAAATGTTCTTACGGGCGATCATAAAATTCTTCGGCCAGTCTTTTTATCTTGACAGGGTTGCTTACTACATTGCTGGTGGGGCGGTGGTTCTCTACCTGTTTAGTTATTTTATACCGGTATTGTATGACGCTGCCAGTATGATCTTACTCCTCCTGGGGTTGGCAATACTGATTGATAGCTTTTTGATCTTCGGAAAGCGATATGCTCTCCGTGCGGAACGCATCACTTCGGAACGATGGAGCAATGGCGACGAAAATAAAGTGGTGCTTCATTTCCAAAATAATTATGCTTTCCCTGTTGCTGCACATATTATTGATGAATTACCACCGCAATTCCAGGACAGAAATTGGAGAAAAAAAACAAGGTTTGAGGGGAGAAAAGAAGCGCAGATCGTTTATACGGTAAAGCCATTGACAAGGGGCGAATATTCTTTTGGCAATATCAATGTTTTTGTAAAAGGCCCGTTGCAACTGGCCAAGAGAAGGTTTGTGTTTCCAACTGCAGAAACTGTGAAGGTCTATCCGTCCTATATGCAAATGCGGCGGTATCATTTACTGGCAGTAAGCAATCGTCTGCAGGAGGCCGGCGTAAAAAGAGTCCGGCGACTTGGGCATAGCATGGAGTTTGAACAGATAAAAGAATATGTACGTGGGGATGATTATCGTACAATAAACTGGAAAGCAACGGCAAAAAAGAAGGACCTGATGGTGAATAATTATACGGATGAAAGAAGCCAGCAGATCTATTGCCTGCTAAATAAAGGTCGCACGATGAAGATGCCTTTTGAAGGAATGACCTTGCTTGACTACGCGATCAATGCAGCACTGGTATTGAGCAACGTGGCGTTGGTAAGGCAGGATAAAGCCGGTCTTATAACATTTGCAGAGAACCTCGATGTTTTTTTACAGGCTGATAAAAAGTCAACGCAAATGAACCAGGTGCTGGAGACTTTATACCGGCAGCAAACCCGGTTTTTGGAAGCCGATTTTGAAAAGTTATATTCTGTTATCCGCAATCGGATCACTCATCGCAGCCTGTTGGTGTTATTTACCAATTTTGAGTCAATGGATAGTCTGCAGCGGGAAATGCCTTCATTGAAATTAATTGCACAACACCATCTTCTGCTTGTCGTTTTTTTTGAAAATACTGAATTAAAACAACTGACTGAGCGTAAGGCTGAGAAAATGGAAGACATTTATATAAAAACGATCGCTGAAAAATTTGCCTTTGAAAAACGACTGATGGTAAAGGAACTTCATAAGAACGGCATCCTTTCTATACTTACTTCACCTCAAAATCTTACCATTGATACGATCAATAAGTATCTTGAGTTGAAAAATAAACTCTCCATATAGGTTCCAGAAGTTTCATAGGTTCAAAATGTTTCATAAGTTCCGTTGAAGATCTTTGGAGGTTTTTGAAATAGACGGTGGAAACTTATTGAACATCTGAAACCTCTTGAACATCTGGAACCTGTTAAACCTGTTAAACTTGCTGAATGAACAAATTCGAAGAAGGACAGATCTTACTTATCGACAAGCCGCTGCGATGGACATCATTTGACGTGATAAGAAAGATCCGCCATTTGATCAAGGTAAAAAAGGTAGGTCACGCGGGAACACTTGATCCGTTAGCAACGGGGTTATTGATCATCTGCACCGGGAAATTCACTAAGAAGATAAATGAATACATGGCCAGGGAGAAAGAATACACCGGCACGTTCACTCTTGGTGCGACGACGCCCACGTACGATCTTGAAAGCAAACCGGAAAATTTTAAATCACTTGAAAATATTTCTGAAGAAAAAATAAAAACCGCTGTGAAAAGTTTTTTGGGTGAGATCATGCAGGTGCCGCCGGCGCATTCGGCGATCAAGCTGGAAGGTAAACGAGTCTATGAATTGGCAAGAAAAGGCAAGGAAGTGAAGCTCGAACCGCGGAAAGTTTTTATAAAAGAATTTGAGATCATAGCTATTGAATTACCAGTTGTGCATTTTCGCGTTGTATGTTCAACGGGGACCTATATCCGGAGTTTGGCGAATGATCTTGGTGAAGCATTGACCTGCGGCGCTTATCTCAGCAGCTTGCGCCGAACGAGGATAGGTGAATTTAAAATTGAAGATGCATTTAGTATGGAAGGATTTGAAAATTCACTTAAGAGTCCTGGTTGATCGATCAGAAAGGATATGTAACTCCAAATTGAAGCACTCCGCCGAGTAAATATTTCAGACTCCAGTTATAGAAGTATTGATATTGTCCCTCCTGGTTAACGGGTTCAGGGGTTGGGTTGTGTACTTTCAAACCATAGTCGAGCCGGATAAGAAAAAACCCAAGATCGATCCTTGCTCCTGTGCCCACGTCTACGCCGAGATCCCTGAAAAAATTGCTGGGCTTAAATTCTCCGCCCGGAAACTCAGGGTTCGGGGCGTTGAACCATACGTTGCCAATATCTGTAAACAATGCGCTGTTGACCTTAAATCCAAAAAGTTCGAAAAGAAAAAACCGGTATTCAAGGTTTGCTTCGAATTGGATATCACCAAAACGATCAGGAAACTGGGCGAAATAGTTCAGAGAATGCCCCGGTCCTAATCTCCTCAATCCCCAACCTCTCATACTATTGGGCCCTCCTGCACTATAGGCTTTAAAGAAAGGAAGATATTGACTTCGATACATCGGCGGATTATGATCGATACTTGTATCGATCTTTACCGGGATGCCAAATCCAATAAAACTTCGGAAGACAAGATCATTTGTTCCAATTTTCGTGATGCGCTTGAATTCGATATCCGGCTTGATATAACGATAGAGATTATTTTTGATAAAGTCGGATTGAATGAGGCTAGCCAAAAGGCCAGATAATTCAAGATTTGCTTTGACACTGTACAAATTCTTTTTCGTCCCCCAGGTTGTAGTAATACTTCCTATGCTCGAAACAATAAGGCCATCATTGAACAAATTTTTCAGCCCGGGATTTTGAACGAAGAGATCTTTTAGTTGCTGTTTTGCATCCAAAAAAGAGTATTCTATATTTGGCAGCTTAACTGCATACAACGTGTTGCGACGTTGTAGGAGGTAACTCCAGGAGGTGTTAAATGTAAGCAGGTTGTAAAAGTCCGCCCGCTGAGTGCTTGTCGCGTTGAAGGACAAAACCGTGCTCGCCTCACGGAACCGTTCTGGAAGGAACCTAAAATGTGGGATGATTTTGGGAAAGACAATGTTGTATCCAACACCTGCCTGTCTTAAACTTACTAATGGATTTCCCTTTGAGATACTCAATTCTGTTCCATACCGCAGAATTGTGTTTGTTTGTGCAGCTGCCCTTCCAAAATTCCTGTTTTGCAAAGTCACATTCACACCAATCCCCAACAAGTTTCCGAGGTAAAGAAAGGGATTGTTATTGCGGCTTGCTTCAAGATTTGCTACAAACAAGTATTTTTTAGCAGGGACAAGTCTTACAATGAAATCAACCGTGTCTGTTCCCGGTCTCGGTCGTTGTTCCACCGTTGCCAATCGCCAGGCAACATTGCTGTTAAAACGGTCGACCGTTCTTACATAGCGGTTTTGATTATATACCTGGCCATTCCGCAGGTAAATGTTTTGCGGAAGAACCTTTGGTTTGAAGAGGTTTTGCGATTGAATAACCGTGTAGGTAGCATCCAACACAACTGTATCTTTTCTCGTCAGTGAATCCTGTGAGAAGTCAGGATAAATATATACACGCCCGACATAAAATTTTGTCAGCTTCGCACTATCATATCCGGGTTTCAATTTGATCTCAAGAGTTGCTGTTGGATTTTCCTTTTGTTTCGCCAGTTCATTGATCAATTCAATTTGCTCTATCGGGTCAATCGTTGGTTTAAGTAGCGAAACATTCACAGTATCCCATACGGCGACCAATTCATTTCTCGTGAATTTCATGTACCCTTTGTTCCTGTAAAGTTCTACCAGCCTGTCTAGTTCCATTGCTATGGTATCCTGCGAAAACGAACTTCCTTTCTTTACGTATGCCTGTGCCACGGTACTGTCGGCAACCTGTTGAAAAGGTTGCTGAACACCAACACTAATTGAATCCTTTATTCTTTTTGTACTGTCAGTTTTTAATGTGCTGTCTGCAAGGTGTTGCAGTTCCCTTTGCGCTATATTATACCAGACACTATCGAAATGCCACAACGGTCCGGGAACTACATTGAAGTTAAGCTTCAGCTTGTACATGTTTCCATCTTCATCCAATACAGAATCTACTACCGTGTTGTAATTAATGTCAGCCTTAAAATAACCAGAAGTATGAAGCAGCGCCAACATGAATCTTTTTGACGACTCAACATAAGAGGTATCATAAACGGCCGGTTTTTTTAATACCTGCCAGAAAATTTTTTGATTCAGCTTCGGATCCAGGCTGTCTTCCAGCTGAACTTTTAACCTGGATTCAAGATTATTTTTCTCCGTTTTTGAAAGGTTGCCCGATAAGTTGATATTTGTTTCGTAGACAAACGGCTTGTTTTTGGGATAGTTCTTTATATGGGTGAAGGGAAAGGTGTGAAAATCCCAGGATTTGCAGGAGGAGAAAAGGATGACGATGATTAAAAAGGTAATTATTTTCAGGTAAGTTGACATCCGTGGCTTAGGCGTAGCAAAATTCATTTAAACATCAATGTATGGTATCCAGATCACAGCTCAAATATATCCAAAGTTTAGGCCAGAAAAAACACAGAGACATAGATGGAGTATTTGTTGCTGAGGGCCCAAAGCTGGTAAAAGAATTAGTACAAAATAAGAACGTTGGACTGACACAAATATTTGCATTGGACGAATGGATCATCGAAAATAAAGATCTTTTAATGTCGATCAATGTCACTACGATCTCTGAGGCAGAACTTGAAAGAATATCTCAACTTAAGACGCCCCATAAAGTACTTGCCATTGTAAAAAAGTTTGAAACGAATGAGCCCGTAATAAAAGAGAGAATATCGCTGGTGTTGGATACTATCCAGGACCCGGGAAACCTCGGAACAATTATCCGTATTGCAGATTGGTTCGGAATATCGCAGGTCATTTGCAGTAATGATTGCGCGGATATGTATAATTCAAAAGTGATACAGGCGACCATGGGAAGTATTGCAAGAGTGAATGTTTTCTACACTGATCTTTATGTATGGCTAAAACAAAATTCGGACGTAAGAGTTTATGCAGCTACTCTCGAGGGTAAAGATGTAACAAAGATGAGCACGATCCGGGAAGGTTTGATTGTCATTGGTAACGAATCAATGGGAATTGATAAAAACTTGTTACAGTTTACCAATGAAAAAATTTCGATTCCGCGGGTAGGAAGCGCGGAATCACTGAATGCCGCCGTAGCGACAGGCATCATATTATCACATCTTGTTTAGCGCATACCGGGACTGGTTCCTTTGAATTGAATTCCAAAATATATATTTGCCATTCACCAAACTTGTTCTATGCCTGGCGAGATGCAAAAATTCGATGAAGCGCTGTCATATCTCAAAGGAATTTACGCTCACATCCCTGAAGTTGGGATCGTTTTGGGTAGTGGGCTTAGCAATTTCATTGATGATGTAGAAATAGAAAAAGAAGTAAGCTACGACCAGATCCCTCATTTTCCCGTTTCAACGGTGGAGGGTCATAAGGGGAAATTGATATTTGGTAATCTTAGTGGAAAAAAAATTGTCTGCATGGCGGGCCGTTTTCATTTTTATGAAGGATATGCTGCAGAACAAGTGGTTTTTCCCGTACGGGTCATGAAATTGCTTGGAATTAAGGCTTTACTTCTTTCCAATGCAGCAGGCGGCGTTAATCCAAATTTCAAAGTGGGGGATCTGATGGTCATTACAGATCATGTCAGTTTTTTTATGCAAAATCCATTGATCGGAAAAAATATTTCCGCGTTTGGCACACGGTTTCCTGATATGAGTGAACCCTATAAAAAAGAACTTATCCAGAAGGCAAAGAATATCGCGAAAAAACTGGGCATCGCTTTGCGGGAAGGAGTTTATTATGGTGTCACCGGCCCTACATACGAAACGCATGCTGAATACAAACTTATTCATGCATTGGGTGGGGATGCCGTGGGAATGAGTACGGTACAGGAGTGTATAGTAGCCAATCATATGGGACTGCCTGTTTTTGCCATGAGCGTTATCACTGATATTGGCATCCGCGATGATGAAACCAGGATCACTCACGAAGAGGTTTTGCAGGCTGCTAAGCAGGCCGAACCTAGTTTTGCCGCTATCTTCAGAGAAATGGTGGCTGAGATCTGAGTTCTGAACTGATCGGCATCAAATTATTTTTTTGATTTCTTTGTGAATTCATTATCCCGGTTTCAAATTTTATCATTGGTATTTTTGCTGCTTCATTAATCAACAATTGTTGACCCTGAAAAGAAAACTCACATACCTGCTACTGGCATTTTGGTTCATACATCCTTTCAAAGCGATGTCGCAACAGCCCAATTTCAGAAACTTTTCAAGAGTGGGGCAGAATCTAAGGAGTTTAAAGGGAGGCGGCGGCAGTGACAGTCTTCGTCATCGTAACCGGAACGAAGACTCGATCACCATTTATGACCGCTATCTCGATTCATCAAGGCGCTATAAACTGGATTCTTCGGTAAATGATTTTACAAGCAGGTGGCCAATACCTGCAACAAATATTCACTTAGGTAACCTTGGAACGGCATCCAGGTCGATCTTATTTAGTCCAAACCTTTCAACCGGCTGGGATCCCGGCTTTCATGCCCTTGATATTTATAAATGGAACCCGGCATCCATTATGTTCTTTAACACAACAAGGCCTTATACTGAATTAACCTATTTGCTCGGTAGCCGGACCGAACAAATTCTTGGGGTGATCCACACCCAAAATATAAAACCAAATTGGAACGTATCTTTCCGGTATTCTCTTGTCAATTCGCCGGGCTTTTTCCAAAGTCAAAATTCCAACCATAATAATCTTCTTTTTACATCGTGGTACGAGGGTAAAAAAAAGCGGTACAATAATTATTTTTTTGTACTCGGGAATCATTTGCAGGTGGCAGAAAATGGGGGAATAAAAAATGACACGGATTACCTCGCCGATCACCTTGTTTTTATTTATAAAAATCGCTTCAGTATCCCGACTAACCTGGATTCAGGCGTAACGTCCAGTAAAAATTTCTTTTCAACCAATATACTGACAGGTAATCGCTATCGTGAGTTTACTGTGCTGATGCGCCAGCAATATGATCTTGGCAAAAAAGACTCGATCGTTACAGATTCTACAGTGATTCCCTTGTTCTATCCCCGCGTACGTTTTGAGCACACCATTTCATTCACCGGGGCGAAATATCAATATTTTGATTATAACATTCACACAGAGAGTTCAACCCAATTTTACAATGCGAATTATGGGATACCAATAAACCAGGGAGATTCTATTTATTTCCGAGACCGGTGGAAGGATCTTGTAAATGATTTTTCCATTTACCAATTCCCTGACGCGAAGAACCTGCAGCAGTTTGTAAAATTGGGGGCCGCCTTTCAACTGTTGAAAGGAGAGTTTGCAAACGGTAACAGTTCGCTTTACAACCTGATCTTTCACGGCGAGTATCGGAATACAACGAGAAATAAGAAATGGGACGTGGAATTATATGGCAGCTTGTATTCAGCGGGTTTCAATAGCGGCAATTATGATGCCCACATAAGTTTGAAGAGATTTGTCGGTAAAAAAAAGCAGGGCTATGCTGAAATTGGTTTTGAAAATGTCAACCGCTCGCCGTCATTTTTGTATGACCCAAGAAGCAGTTTCTATTTAGACAAGTCGCAGACGTCCAGCTTCAATAAAGAGAACAGCAGCCATATTTTTGCTTCGGTCTATCAGCCAGGTTTGAAATTAAGATTGTCGGGTGATTATTATCTCATCAGCAACTACACCTATTTCACCGACTACTACAAATTGAGGCAATTTGAACCTCTGTTCAACTTGCTCGTGGTGTCGGCCCAAAAAGTGTTTAGACTGAGTAAACATTTTAACTGGTATGCTGACGTTTATCTTCAGCAAAAAACGGGAGATGTTCCATTAAATATGCCACTGATCTTTACCAGGAACCGAATCGCCTATGAAGGAAGTTTTTTCAGAAACCTCAATATATCTACTGGTGTTGAAATAAAATATTATACAGATTACAAGGCCGATGGGTATTCCCCGGTGCTTGGACAATTTTTTTACCAGGATTCCGTAACTATTAGCAATGGACCCGAGATCGCGGCCTTTCTCCAATTCCGGATCAGGGGTTTTAAAGCGTTTATCAGGGCCGAAAATCTGAATACGGCAGAATTTGTCCCCAATAATGGTTTTGGGTGGACCAATAACAACCTTGCTGCTATGGGATATCCTTACCCCGGTTTACAGATCAGGGTGGGTATTTGGTGGAGCTTTGTAAATTAACAAAGCCTTACTCAAATTGACCAGGATCATTAACACAATGTCAATTCCCGTATTATCTTTGTGAGGTCATCATGAAAAAATCAATAGCTTCATTTGCAGTGATCGTTTATTTCGCCTTCACCTGTGGTGTATTGGTGAATTTTCATTACTGTATGGATCGCTATGCTTCGTATAGCCTTTACAAAGCGACCAGTGACTGGTGTCCTAAATGTCACATGCATACCGGCGATCGCGGATGTTGTCATGATGAAGTGAAGATCATTAAATTGCAGGATGACCATCAAACTTCTTCTTTTTCATTTGCCTTTAAAGATGGTCAACTTGCGTTTATAATACCTTCAGAATTTCTTTCTGGCATTTCCCCGGACCAGGACATCAACCTGGCAAAAACCGATCACTCTCCTCCATTATTATCTCAGCCGGATATTTATCTCCAAAATCGCGTTTTCAGAATTTGAGATAGCCGTAGTTTGTGTTTGCGGTTGTTATTGACCCAGCCAGACTATTACTATTATGCTTTGGTTGCGTCGCACTCTTGTGCTTTCGCAATACTATTCGACAAATTAAAAATTCACAATTCAATTTTTTTATTATGAAAGCGCTTAAAATATTTTTTGTGGCTGCAATTTGTATTTCCACTGTTGCGGCTCATGCTCAAAAGACACGCAATGAATCATTCAAGGTAGCCGGTGAATGTGGTACCTGCAAAAAGAAAATTGAAAAAGCGGCCCGGGAAGCGGGTGCTACCTATGCCGCATGGGATATAAATACAAAAATTTTGAAACTCACTTACAATGCGGGGACCGATGTTGTGGCCATTCAACAAAGAATTGCCAATGCCGGTTATGACACTCCGAAATTTAGGGCAACTGACGCAGCTTATAACAGTCTTGATAAATGCTGTCAGTATGATAGGCAGGTAGCAACGAAATCAGCAAGCTGTTGCGGAAGTGATGAATGTAAGATGAAGAATGGTAAATGTGCAGACATGACCGCCTGTAAAGAGAAAGGCTGCTGTAAGGATGATGCTGATTGTGCCAATAAAGGTTGTTGTGAGAAGGCTGGAACTGTCGACGCTACGATTGAAAAGCAGTAACGTAGTGGGGACTTGCACCAGCGCGTCATATTTATTATTTTTAGGTCCCGACAATTAGTCGGGACCAAATCCTAAAAAATGAAAATCCTGAAAACTTATTTTTTTATCTCTTTCTTCTCTGTGATCACTATTTCAGCCAGGTCACAGGAAATACCAAATATTACCGATTCAAGACTTGATTTTTCATTGCCTGACATGAAAGGCGATTCGCTTCGTTTGTCGTCGATGAAGGGCAAAGTTTTCTTACTTGATTTCTGGGCTTCGTGGTGTGTGCCCTGCCGTTCTTCAAATAAGGGTCTTATCAAGTTATACAGTAAATACAAAAAAAACGGTTTTGAAATTGTTAGCGTTTCGCTGGATGATAACAAGCATAACTGGATGAAGGCAGTGAGTAAAGATAAAATCACCTGGCTCCAGATAAATGATTCAAGAGGCCCGGATGCGATGTCTGCTGCCCAATGGCAGGTGGATGCCATCCCCGCTTCATTTCTCATTGATAAGAATGGTAATGTAGTGGCCATTAATGCTGAAAAGAAAGAGCTGGAAAATAAGATCAGGGAATTATTGGGCCTGTAATCTTAGAAAATGAGACTTAAATTTTGGGTACTCTTATTTGTACCCTGCATATATACTTCCGTCACTGCACAAAAAAATCCTGTTGATAGTCTTGTAACTTTCAAAGTATATGGTAACTGCGAGATGTGTAAGAACAGGATCGAAAAAGCTGTAAAAGGAAAAGGGGTTAGATCTGCTATTTGGGATGTCGATACTAAAATACTTTCCCTCGACTATGATCCTTCGGTCACTTCCCCGGAAAAGGTGCAGGAGCGAATTGCTGAGGTGGGACACGATACGGAGTTAAAAAAAGCGAAAGATCGTGTCTACACCGAATTGCCGGATTGTTGTCATTACCGCGAAAAGAAAGAAACCGATTCAGAAGGGCACATTGATCCTTCGACAAATGTTGCGTCGACCAACCGGGTTGTAACCGGTGTAGTTATGGAAATGGACAGCAAAGGAAATTTCCATCCAATGGCAGGGGCAAGTGTGATTTGGTTAGGAACGAATAAGGGCGTAACAACAGGTAACGATGGAATCTTCAAGATCGCTGCCGACACCATTCAACGACTGGTCATAAGTTATACAGGACATCAAAGCGACACGATAGCAGTTAACCCTGCTGAAGAAATAAGAGTTGTTATGGCCTCGGGAGGTCATTTAAAAGAAGTAAAAGTTACTGCAAGGCAAAAAGCTTCTTACATATCGCTGTTGAACCCGATCCGCACACAAACAATGACCGACAAAGAATTGTTTAAGGCTGCCTGCTGCAACCTGAGTGAAAGTTTTGAAACGAATCCTTCGGTTGACGTATCGTACAACGATGCGGTGACCGGCTCAAAGCAGATTCAATTATTGGGCCTTTCGGGGAACTATACACAATTAACTGTTGAAAATTTGCCGGGACCAAGGGGACTTGCAACTCCACTTGGATTAAATGCGATCCCGGGTCCCTGGATCGAATCCATTCAGCTGACAAAAGGAGTTGGATCTGTCGCGAATGGTTATGAAAGCATTGCCGGACAAATAAATGTTGAATTGAAAAAACCTGAAACCGCTGAAAGACTTTTTGCAAATGTATATGTAAATGATTTTGGCAAAACAGATCTTAACCTGGCCCTGGCTCAGAAAATTGGCAAAAAATGGTCAACAGGAATTTTGTTGCATGATGATTTCTTAAACAACCAGAAATTGGATGTAAATAATGACGGGTTTCGGGATCTGCCAACGGGAAATTTATTCAGTGCCATGAACCGGTGGAAATTTGATGACGGAAAAGGATGGTTGATGCAATTCGGAATAAAAGCGTTGATCGATAAACGGACAGGTGGCCAGGTGGATTACGAACCTTCGAGAGATAAGCTCACAACTAATTATTATGGACTGGGAATCGCAACCGATAGATTTGAAGAGTTTGTGAAGATCGGCTATGTATTTCCTCAAAAAAAATATAAGAGCTTTGGATTGCAATTGTCGTCATTTCAACACAAACAGGCCTCGTATTTCGGACTGACAACTTACAACGCAAAGCAGAATAACTTTTATGCGAATCTTATTTACCAGTCGATCATTGGAACTACGGTTCATAAGTTCAGAACGGGCATCAGCTTCGTGTATGACAATTACAAAGAAGATCTCCGCAGCATTAATTATGATAGGATAGAAAGCGTTCCCGGAGCTTTCTTTGAATACACCTATGACCCATCTCCTAAATTTAGCGGGATAGCGGGTTTGCGCGTAGACCACAATAATTTGTATGGGTTTTTTGTTACACCGCGATTGCATTTGAGATATGAACCAATAAATGGAACCGTGATCCGTGTGAATGGAGGAAGGGGACAAAGAACCGCGAATATTTTCGCTGAAAATTTTGGATCATTAATAAGCTCAAGGCAGGTTAATATCCTCGGCCAGGTGCCAGGGAAAGCTTATGGTTTAGATCCGGAAGTTGCATGGAATGAAGGAATAGGTCTTGATCAAAAATTCAAATTGTTTAACCGGCCCGGCTCTCTTGCTGTCGATTTTTTCAGAACTGATTTTCAGAAACAGGTTGTTGTGGATGTAGATAAGAGTGCGCGGGAGGTGAATTTCTATAACCTGGATGGAAGATCGTATTCGAATAGTTTTCAGTTTGAGATCAATCACGAAGTTTTACCGAAGCTGGACCTGCGGCTTGCTTATCGCTTATTTGATGTAAAAACAACTTATCACGGAGAATTGCTGGAGCGGCCTCTTGTGGCGAAGCAGAGGGCATTTGCCAATGTTGCTTATGAAGTAAAAGGCTGGAAATTTGATTATACAATTACATATAATGGTACAAAGCGAATTCCGTTCACAGGCGATAACCCCATTCAATATCAATTGACGGAAAACTCTCCATCTTATATCTTGATGAACGCACAAATCAGCAAAACGTTTGGGAAAAAATATCCTTTGGATGTTTATGCAGGCTCCGAAAACCTAACGAATTATTATCAAAAAGATCCAGTGCTTGCTTCGGATCAACCTTTTGGGCCTTATTTCGATGCCTCGCTGGTGTGGGGACCTTTATCAGGGAGGATGTTTTACGCGGGATTGAGATATAAGATCAAATAGCATCATCAACAACAACCGGGAGCATTGATTTTATATGTAAACGAATTAATACTCCTTCAAAAATTAGTTTATTATGAATGATGGCAATAATTTTGCGGCGATTTATCGTGTTGAAGATCATTGGTACCATATTATTGCTTTTATCATTTTTTTCCCAAACTTTTCACCAGGCGTTTACCGTATTTGGATTTTACGCTAACCAATCCTACATCGCCTCTAAGCTTTGCGAGAACAGGTATAGGCCAATGTTGCACTGTAATGGTAAGTGCGTACTCGCCAAAAAATTGAGACAAGAGGAAAATAAGGAGCAACAAAACCCTGAACGAAAACTGGAGAATAGGGTAGAGGTTTTTTGCTGTTCACGTATCACGATAGATATTCCGGCTTTTTCGGTATCCCGGTCATGTTATTCTAATTATCCGCAAATGGGGTTGACCGATCTGTCCTTTCCTGTTTTTCATCCGCCTTCCGCATAGTCTTTCGTCGCTTTCCATTTTCTATAGCTATTACTTAGCTGGGATATTTTATTTCTATAACCTATACGATAACAAATGAAAAAATTTTTATTTGCAATTTTTCTATCAATATTTTTCTTATCTGTATCCGCCTGTGAGATCTGTGGCTGCGGTCTTGGTAACTATTATATTGGGATATTGCCTCATTTCAATAAACGTTTTTTTGGGTTGCGCTATCATTTCAATAGTTTTCAAACGAGATTAAATGACGATCCAACTCAATTCAGCAAAGATTTTTATCAAACAGTAGAATTCTGGGGAGGCTGGAATATCGGTAACCGCTTCCAGGTGCTGGCCTTTGTTCCTTATAATATCAACCACCAGGTTTCTGATGAAGGAACGTCTGACCTGAAAGGATTGGGCGATGCAGCTTTGATGGTAAACTATAAAGTATTTGCAACAACACATAAAGATGTTTCGCAACAATTGTGGTTAGGGGTGGGATTGAAGTTGCCAACCGGGAAGTTTGTGATAGATGCCAATGATCCCGATGTAGCAGCTGTGGCCAATACACAACTTGGGTCCGGTAGCACAGATGTTTTATTGAATGGAATGTATAATGTCAGTTTCAATAAATTAGGGATTAACACGACGGTGAATTATAAGATCAATTCAGCAAATAAAGAAGAATACAAATTTGGCAATAAGTTGACGGCAGGCAGCTTTGCGTATTATGTGTTTCCGTTGAGCCGTGTTATAATAAGCCCGAATATCGGGTTATTGTATCAACATACGGAGGCCAGCGAATTACAAAAAGGTAAAATTGACCTTACTGGCGGAAAGATCCTGGAAGGCTCAGTTGGAGCTGAGATCAGTTTTAACCGGGTAGCTATAGGCCTCAGTGCGCAGTTGCCACTCGCACAAAATTTTGCAGAGAACCAGACAAAGGAAAAAGTAAAGGGAATGGCTCATGTAAGTTTTGCCTTCTAGTATTCACTCTATAGTCCGCTCGTAAAATAACGGTGGGGTCGTGTGGGCTCCGCCGTTGTTTATCAAGCATTCTCAGCAAAGTCAACGAAATAAAAGCTGTCAGTCTTTCGTTTTAACAAGTCTTAAAGAAGATTTCACCATAAAAAGTGCTTGTTATACATATATCTTTGGCCTCGCAATGAAAATACTTGCCTTCATAGTATTGCTCTCGCATATCAACTTCTCGATGTTTATTGCACAAATAGACGAGGTAGATGTTTTTGATAAAAATGGCCAGCAGCGTGAGGATGTAAATAGTCTTGTTGAATATTTAGCCAACAGTTTTCACATAAAACACAAGCCATTTAAGGACAGCGATGACGACAATGCGCGTTATTTTCACATGGTCAAACTTCCCAATTGCATCATTCCACAGCCAATCGTCGCAAAAGAGGAGAGTTTCAATTTCGACGATAAAAGCTTTCCTCTTTATATTGAAAAAAAATTGATCTCACTTTCTCTCGATATCCAGGGACCTCCTCCCAAAATTTGATTCCCTAACTACTTTCTCTTGCTCCCTTGTTTATTGCTTGCCGGGAATGCTTTGGTGTTCCCAAACAAATAAACACAGTTCTCAATTTTAACCACTAAAATGAAAAACAAGAAACAGAGGTTATCCTGTTTGTTTGTGATGGTTATTGCATGTACGTATGGGGATGTTCACGCACAACTTGTACCCATGCGGGAGGACACGCTCCACATCACTTTGCAGGATGCCGAAAATCAATTCCTTCAAAAGAATTTTTTATTGCTTGCCTCAAAATACCAGGTAAGTACCGCTGACGCGGCCATCATCCAGGCAAAACTTTATCCGAATCCGAATTTTGCTATTGAGCAGGGTGTTTATAACCAGGATACAAAAAAATGGTTTGATCTTTCTTCCACCGGGGAAACTGCACTTTCTCTTCAGCAACTTATCATTCTCGCCGGAAAACGAAATAAGCAGATTGACATAGCGAAGATCAATTCCCAGATATCCCTTTACCAGTTCTATGACCTGATCCGTACTCTTCGCTATGAATTGAGAAGCTCGTTTTATGGGATCTACTTCTTGCGCGACGCGATCGAAGTATACGATAAAGAAATAGAGTCATTAAAAACGTTGATCGATGTTTACACGAGTCAGTATAATAAAGGGAATATCGCGTTTAAGGACCTGGCACGTCTCCAGGCTTTGCAATTCAGTTTACAGAATGAACGGCTTGATCTTGTAAAACAGTCTACTGAAAAACAGTTAAACCTAGGTTTACTTACCGGAGATACTCTATTAAGACCGGTAAGTCCTGTTATGAATGCGGGCTTTAGCGGAATCGATGTAAGCGACCTGAATTATACTGAGTTGGTTGACTCTGCTTTGATAAACCGTTATGACCTGCGGGCAGCGCATTCACAGGTCCAGCTTAGTCAATCCAATCTTGCATTGCAAAAGGCACTAAGAACGCCTGATCTCTTGCTAGGGGCAAACTATGACAAGGCAGGAAATTATGTCCGTAATTATAATGCCCTCTCCGTTGCGATCGATCTGCCATTTTGGAATCGTAACCAGGGCAATATCAAGGCGGCTCAATTTCAAATTGAAGCTGATCAGCAATTACAATCGCAGGCTGAATTGCAGGTCAGGAACGAGATCAGTAATGCGTACAGGCAATTGCTCGAAACAGACAAATTGTACAAAACGGCTTCACTTCAATTCACCTCCGATTATGAAAAGCTTCTTGATGGTATTACAAAAGGGTATCAGAATCACACGATCAGCCTGCTCGAATTTATTGACTACTATGAAACATACAAGAACTCAAAATTGGAGTTGAATCATTTGCAAAACAACCGCCTCGATGCAATGGAAAATTTAAACCTGGCAACGGGCACAATCATTTTTAAATAATTATCCTGTCATGAAAAAGCTTTTATTCTTTTCGATTTTAGTACAAGCAATCGTACTGATGTCTTGCGGCGGTCATAAAGAAATTGCGAACAGCGATCCTGCAGGATTTTGTATTCCCGATTCGCTGATGTTAAATGTCACTCTCGATACCGTTAAATCGGAGTCTGTAATGGGTGACCTGAAACTCTCAGGCAAGATCAGTTTCAACGAAGACAATGTTGTAAAAGTGTTTCCACAGGTGAGCGGTCATGTAGGGGATGTAAAGGTTTCGCTGGGTGATTTTGTGCAAAAGGGACAACTTCTTGCGACCATCCGGAGCTCCGACATGGCAAATTATTTCAACGAATACAAATCAGCTCAATCAGAACTCGACGTCGCCAAAAAAAATATGGAGGTGGCAGCTGATATGCGCAACAGCGGCGTGAGCTCAGAAAAGGACTATCTCACAGCGCAAAGCGAATACAGTAAAGCTCTCGCTCAGTTTAACAAAGTAAAGGAAGTGCTGAAAATATATGGAGGAGGCACAGAGTTGAATGATTCTACCGGTTCAGGTTACAAAATAAAAGCGCCGATCAGTGGGTTCATCGTTGAGAAAAATGTCAATACAGGGATGGAGTTGCGTGCCGATGACGCCAATAATCTTTTTACGATCTCTGACCTGAAAGAAGTTTGGGCAACAGCCAATGTGTATGAGACTGATATTGCGAAAATAAAACAGGGTAGTAACGCCGAAATAACTACACTAACCTATCCGGATAAAAAATTCTCGGGAAAAGTTGAAAGGATATCGAATATTCTGAATCCGGAAACAAATGTGATGGCGGTGAAGATCCGTTTGAGCAACCCGGATTATACGCTCAAGCCCGGGATGTTTGCAAATATTTCTATTCTTTTCCCTGAAACAGAAAAACGACTGGTCATTCCTTCCCGATCGGTGTTGTTTGATGACAACAAAAATTATGTTGTGCTATTTAAGAAGCAATGTGATGTCGATATGCAGGCTATAGATGTTTACAGGTCCGTTGACGATAAAACTTATTTGGCAGACAGCGCCCTGCATGAAGGAGACGTGGTGGTCGAACGCAACGGATTATTCATATTTACCGCTTTGAAAAAATTATAAAACGAAAAGGTTGTTTAAAAAATTCTTTTTACACTGATACCTGGTTTATGGACAAACTCGTAAAAAATATTATCACATTTTCGCTGCGTCATAAATTGTTTACTTTTTTTATGACGGCGGCGCTTGCTGTGATCGGGATATTTTGTTTCATCAAAACACCCATTGTCGCTTTCCCTGATTTTACCAACACTCAAATACGCATCATCACCCGCTGGCCCGGAAGAAGTGCGCAGGAAGTCGAACGCTTTGTTACAATACCGGTTGAAATAGCAATGAACAGCGTCCAACGGAAGATCAATCTCCGGTCTCAGTCTATGTTTGGCCTTTCAGTAGTTACACTTGTGTTTGAAGATGATGTGGATGATTCGTATGCGCGCCAGCAAATAACGGCATTGTTACCCAATATCCAGTTACCCGAGGGAGCAGATGAAGAACTGACTCCCCCAACAGGTCCAACGGACGAGATCTTCAGGTACACCTTACATTCTTCCGTAAGAACTCCTGCAGAATTGCGAACGATACAGGATTGGGTGATCGATCGTAATCTTCGTACAGTACCCGGTGTGGCTGATGTGGTGGCTTTCGGAGGCCCTGTTAAGACGTATGAAGTAAGCGTTAATCCTGATCTGCTGGCCCAGTATGATCTCACGGCATTGGATGTGTACGATGCGATGAGTAAAAGTAATGTGAATGTGGGTGGGGATGTTATTGAAAAATCGTCGCAGGCATTTGTTGTACGGGGAGTGGGATTGTTAAGCAGTATTGATGATATCAAAAGTATCATCATCAAGGATATTAATGGAACTCCTGTACTGGTAAAAAATGTCGCAGAAGTATATGAATCCGCGAATCCGCGACTGGGTATCGTGGCCCGTGGTCATGAACCCGATGTTGTAGAAGGTATCGTGTTAATGAGAAAAGGTATTGATCCGGGTCCCGTACTAAAGGCACTTGAAAAGGAAGTAAAGGAGCTTGATGAAAAAGTTCTTCCTTCTGATGTGAATATGCTCACGGTATACGACCGGCAAAACCTGATCAATTTTTGTTTGCATACCGTATTTCATAATGTGCTTGAAGGGATCTTTCTCGTCACACTCATCGTGTTTTTATTTATGCGTGACTGGAGGGCAACGTTGATCGTTTCCCTGATCATTCCTCTTTCATTGCTCTTTGCATTCACTATGCTATATGCGAAAGGAATGTTCGCCAATCTTATTTCGATCGGCGCTATTGACTTTGGGATCCTGATCGATGGTGCCGTGGTAATGGTCGAGGGAGTGTTTGTGGCGCTGGGTTATTATGCAGCAGAAATTGGGATGGAGAAATTCAACAAGGTAGCCAAGCTAGGGCTAATTCGTCGTACCGGGGTTGACATGGGGAAGGCTATTTTCTTTTCAAAGCTAATAATTATTACGGCGCTTATCCCCATCTTTTCATTTGAAAAAGTGGAAGGAAAATTATTTTCCCCGCTGGCTTATACACTTGGTTTTGCCTTGTTGGGTGCATTATTTTTTACACTCACATTTGTTCCTGCATTATCACATCGGCTGATGCGTAAGAATGTAAGGGAGAAACACAATTTTATTGTGGCGGGAATGATCAAATACTATGAGCGGACCTTTAACTGGGTGATGAGGAATAAGAAGCTTAGCCTCGGAATAGCGATCGCGGTTGTGGCGGTCACATTTTTTTCTGCAAAATTTCTTGGAACGGAATTCATTCCTCATCTCGACGAAGGAGCATTGTGGGCGGAAGGGGATGCGCCGATGAGCGTTTCACTTTCACAGGCGAAAGAACAGGCAGACAGTATGCGATACGATCTGCTTGAATTTCCCGAAGTCAGAGAAGTTGTTTCACAGATCGGTCGGCCGGATGATGGTACTGATGCGAAAGGTTTTTTTGCGATCGAATGTTTGGTTGATCTCTATCCCAAGGAGCAATGGAAATCCCATATATCAAAGAATGAGTTGATCAGGCAAATGGAAGAAAAGCTGGAATCAAAATATGTTGGAACGATCTGGAGTTTTTCGCAGCCTATTATTGATAACGTGAATGAAGCGATAGCGGGTATTGATGTAAACCAGGCGGTAAAAGTATTTGGAGAGAATCTCGATACCATTTCAAGCATATCACGGCAGGTTTATCAAAAGTTGAAAGCAGTTCCGGGAATGACAGATGTAGGTATAGTGAAAAACCTTGGTCAACCCGAGCTGCAGATAAAGCTTGACATACAAAAAATGGCTCTTTACGGGATCACTGCCGCGGAGGCAAACGCGGAGATCGAGTTAGCGATTGGAGGAAAGGCAGCCACCCAGATGTATGAGGGTGAAAAGAAATTTGACATTCGCGTACGTTATCAATATCCATTTCGGAGATCGGAGACCGAGATCGGTAATTTGCTGATACGAACTTCCTCCGGCGGCAAAATTCCTTTGAAAGAGATCGCGGATATTCAATTGAAGAGCGGACCTGCTTTTATTTATCGCGACAATAATAAACGATTCTCGGCGGTGCAGTTTGCGGTGCGTGGGAGAGACCTTGGAGGCACTGTCGCCGAAGCGCAAAAGAAATTGAGCAATGAGATCCGTTTGCCAAAGGGCTATACCATTCAATTCAGCGGTGAATATGAAAGCGAAATAAGGGCAATGACAAGACTGTCTATTGTAGTGCCCATTAGCCTGGTCGTTATTTTTATAATTCTTCTTGTATTGTTCCGTAAAATACGGGATGTATCCCTTGTCCTGCTGAATGTTCCTTTTGCATTGGCGGGCGGAATTCTTGCATTGATCATTACGGGAACGAATTTTAATATTTCAGCAGGCATTGGCTTTATTGCTTTGTTCGGGATATGTATTCAAAATGGGGTCATCATCATTTCGGTGATAAAACAAAACTTAGATAAGAATATGCCTCTTACAGAGGCGATCAAAACAGGAGCGATCAGTCGTGTACGTCCTGTAGTGATGACAGCGTTGATGGCGATATTTGGTCTGCTTCCTGCAGCGATATCGACAGGCATCGGCTCGGAAACACAAAAACCGTTAGCCATCGTTATTGTAGGAGGTTTGATAAGCGCGACACTGCTGACTCTCATTATTTTCCCGGTTATTATTTATGGTGTCTACAGAAAGAAATATTCCGGCAATGGCCTGTATGATAAATTGAAGACCGCCTGACCGTTCACCAACCTGGCCGGGTAATCATTGTAAAATATTGCCCGGCTTCCCTCTAAAAATAAAAACCCGTTTCATTTCGCTGCCATTAAAATAATTTCTATATTTGGCTAAATAAATTTTTAGACGTGTCTAAAAATTTATTATGACGAGTTGAAAAATTCTATTTGCAAATATAGTTTCATGAAGAAAAAAATTTCAGTGACCTGTGTGATCATCACCTTGGTCGTGGCCGGTGTGGGTTGTGAAAAATTCTTACCGAAGGCTCCGGCGGATGATCAAATACTCGATGGACCGGTTGGTGGTCTTAGCGCAGCCGAGAAAGACATCTTCCTGAGAGGGGATAAGGCATTTAATGATGACATCTTCACTACAGGAAATGGATTGGGACCACTATTCGTCGCTAACTCATGCGGTTCTTGTCATGCAGGCGATGGGAAAGGACATCCGTTCACCACATTAACACGTTTCGGACAAACTGATTCTACGGGTAATCATTTTTTAGACAAAGGGGGACCACAATTGCAGAACAGGGCGATCCTCGCCTATCAACCCGAACAAATTCCTGCAGGAGCAGCATTCTCAAAATTTACTCCGCCTGCAAATACAGGTTTGGGATTTTTAGAAGCAGTGCCTGATGCAACAATACTTTCCCTGGCAGACCCGAATGATTCCGATGGTGATGGGATTTCAGGGCGGCCCAATTGGATAAAGATCCCATCGTATTGTTTGCTTCGCGCCGGCACAGTTGAGAACAATGGAAAATATATTGGCCGCTTTGGCAAAAAGGCTGCGGTATATGACCTTCTGCAACAAACCGCCAATGCTTATAACCAGGATATGGGTGTCAACACTGTTTATGAAAATTACAGCACATATAGCGGACTGGAAGTCGATCCTGAAGTTTCTAACGGAACCGCGCTGGATGTGGTATTTTATCTGAAAACTTTAAAGGCTCCTGTACAAAGAGATCAAACCGATGAAAAGGTGCAGGCAGGGAGACAACTATTTGTAAATACCGGTTGTGCAAAATGTCATACACCACAATTGCAAACAGGGCCATCGGCGATCGATGCACTGGCAAACAAAACCTTCTTTCCGTATACTGACCTGTTGCTTCACGATATGGGAGGTGAATTAGACGATGGCTATACGGAAGGTTCAGCATTGCCGGCTGAATGGCGAACGCCTCCATTGTGGGGTTTGGGTCTTTCAAAAAATTCGCAGGGAGGTCAATATTTTTTACTGCATGATGGACGGGCGGGAACTATTGAAGAAGCCATTCTTCTTCACGGTGGAGAAGCGCAGCAGGTAAAGCTGAATTATCAACAGCTTAGTGAAGATGATAAGGCCAGTCTGATCAAATTTCTCGAGTCTTTATAACCGTTATTGACAAATGGATCGAAAAGAATTTTTAAAAAGGAGTTGCACGGCCTGCATCGCTGCCGCCGGCATATCTTCATTATTTAGTTCGTGTACATCCACTCATTATATTTCGGGAACACTCGTAAAGGACGGCATCACGATAAACAAAAATGATTTTAAACTTAGTCAGAAAGACAATGCTGCTTATCGGTCATTTATTATTGTACGTAATGATTCCTTGCAGTATCCTATTTGTGTTTACCGGTTCGGTGAAGAACAGTATTCTGCATTGTGGATGAAGTGTACCCACCAGGGAACCGAATTAAACGCTTCCGGTGATTTTTTGCAATGCCCCGCACATGGAAGCGAATTTAATAGTAAAGGAAATGTAAAAAATGGACCGGCCGATAAGGACCTTAGAACATTTCCGGTTGTGATCTCAAACAATGAATTATTTATCGACCTCAGGAAACAATCATGAAAAACGCTATAACTATATTTCTTTTAGCGCTCATTTGCATCGAGGGTCAATCGCAGATCGATCCTGAGCTATTGAAAAAAGCGGTTATTGATACTTCCAATGTATCCTTAAACATGGATGCAGTTTATAACCGACCTTTTATTCAAATGGGTAAGCTGCCCGTCGCCATTGGTGGATACGTAGAGGCAAATTATCAATATTTGAGTGAGAACGGGATCAGCGAAGGACACCAGTTTCAAATGAGGCGATTATCTATTTTTCTTTCTTCTTCCATCTCGAAAAGAATAAAATTTTTGTCGGAAATAGAATTCGAAGACGGTGCTAAAGAGATCAGTATTGAATTTGCCTCAGTAGATTTTGAGTTTGCACCATTATTAAATGTACGTGGGGGTATTGTTCTGAATCCCATTGGTGCATTCAATCAGAATCATGATGGACCCAAATGGGAATTTGTTGACAGGCCGATCTCTGCCACCCAGATGTTGCCTGCCACATGGAGCAATGTGGGGGTTGGTTTATTTGGGAAAAAGTATACAAATAACTGGGTATTTGCCTATGAAGCTTATTTGACCAACAGTTTTGATGATAAGATCATTTCAAATCCTGAAAACAAAACATTTCTTCCGGCTTCCAAAGAAAATATAGAAAGATTTGAAGAAAGCTTTAATGGTTCTATGCTGTTTACCGGAAAGATCGCTGTCAAAAATCAACGAGTGGGTGAATTAGGGATCTCGTACATGGGCGGTGCATACAATAAATTTGAGGAAGATGGCATCGTGCTGGACAAGAAAAGGCTGGTAAATGTTTTTGCCATTGATTTTAATACTACGATCTCAAAATTTAATACTTATATCAATGGGGAGTGGGCATGGGTGCATGTGGATATCCCGGATACGTATACAGAACAATACGGGAGAAAACAGGCAGGAGGATTTATTGACCTTGTTCAGCCCATTTTAAAAAGACCGATGCTTGGTTTCGACAAAGCAACCTTGAATGTTGCAGCAAGGATAGAATATGTAGACTGGAATAAAGATAAATTCAAGTCAACGGGCCAGGACATTTCAGATGAAATTTTCTCTATCGTTCCCGCCATTAGCTGGCGCCCAACTCCACAAACGGTGATTCGTTTTAATTATCGCTATAACTGGCAAAAAGATCTACTGGGTAACCCTCCTTCAAAGCTTGCCGGCATCCAGGTTGGGCTCTCTACTTATTTTTAGATTGGATGATATCCGGATATACAAGCCAAACTATTTTGTATTCTTAGTGCTCTTTGTGGACTTCGTGACCTTTCTTTTTCGAAGGATAGAATAGCGGTCATAAAGAGTATACAGTCCCGATAGCTATCGGGGCACGATGGACACAAGAGCTTTTACAAACAAATAGTGAGTTACATTTTTACCGGGTTTCCAGCTTCCAACCAATCGCCGCATCTGAAGATTTGTAATCTTCTCTTACGGGACTAAACGTGTCGATCAGTTTGCAATCTTTCACTGCAACCGCACTGTGAGGTGTATTGGAAGGAATGACATGATACGTGCCGGGTGTAAGAGAATAAGACTTTCCCCCGATCGTCATATCCAATTGACCTTCGAGAATGTAAGTGATCTGTTCATGTAGATGATGATGCTCGGGTACAATGCTTCCGGCCTTTAATTCTACAAGACCGAGTGTATGCTTATCACCATGCGCATAATAACCGGTAATTCCAGGTACTAACTCCTTCGGCTTAATATCTTTTATTCGCTGCATAAAATAGATTAAGAATTAAATAATTAATGGATAACCCGGAAATCCTGGTTGGACACCGGTGGGGTAGTTGGAATAATAACGACGTTGAAACCATGATCGGTTGCCTTATGACAATTGTTGCATGTATTCGTCAATAAAGAAAAACTATTTTTAAATAAGGAAAGATTCTTTTGCCTGATCGCATCGGTCACGCTATCTACGGGTGGTTTGAGCATTCCAATACTTTTTACTTCGGGTCTGTCCTTACAAAACTCGGTGATATCATCCAGTGATTCCTGTATCTCGTGGATCTCAAAATCAGCAAGCGGCCAGTTCTGATTTTGTCCAGCGAACCACAACTTGGCATGATGTAATTGTATGCCTGTCATAAACTCTCCAAGACCCGGTTTGTACGTTTTGTCCAATTCTCTTTCCAGGCTATCTATCTTCGATTGCGTTTGAGCTGTTTGGTTGTTTTGTTGATTGCAGGATATAAGGATAAACAGAGCGCAGATAACGATCAAAGATTTATGAGTGAATATGGAATTATATTTTTTGTTTTCTGAAATCATGTCTGTTTAGATGGATTGGGTCGCAGTGATCAACAGATAATTGTTTTGATGCTGCAGGGACAGGGCATGCCCTGTCTCTGCGGATTGAACAAACAAATGCGAGGAACCAAAACGGCAGTTCCGCCCATTCCCAATTCGAAATGAGGGTAATAACCCAATATCAGTAATGGTTGTTTCACTTTAATCTGCGTAATCGTGGTTAATCCGCGTAATCCGCGATTTACTTTTCAAACCAGCAAAAACTTCCACCCACCCATTCTTTGTCCTTATTGTATCTGACACCGATCATTTTCCCTTTGCTTATTCGTGCCAGGTTATTGGCCGGAACCGGTCTTGCTTCGCCATCTTTCCAAAAATAGAAGACGCGTATTTCAACCTTTGCCGGAATATCCGGTGTTTCGATCACATCGGCATATTTTACTTTCCGCTGTAAGATCCAGTTTTCCGGATCTTTTATTTTTTTCAGATCGTCTGAAGTCAGGTCAATGATCACTCCTTGTCCGGCGAAAGAGAACAAAGGTTTCAAAACATAATTTTCAAGGTCAGCCGGTGGTTGCTTTACATCGCTTAAGAAAAAGGTTTCAGGAACATATGGATGTTTGATCAAAGGCAATGTATACTTGCTGATCCTGTAAAACCAATTGGGATGAGATATCCATGTAACATCAAGTTCTTCGAAAAAGATCTTTCCCTTTTCCTGCACTTCAGGAGACTGCTGCTGGAGATCATCAAAGATCACACGGTTATAAATTCTCTTTACCTGCGTTTTCTTACCGTCGTTTATATAAAAAAGCTTTTTCCCTTCTCTTATGAGTTCTGTAAGGCAAACCATTTTAATGCCGACGTAGTCTTCTGTGGCAAAAAAATCGATCCTCGTTTTTTGTTTTTTGGGAAAGATTTCGAGGAGAATCACATTTTCGGGATTTTCTTTTCCGATGATGATGTCCTTCAATAATTGGATATAAGTTTCTTTGGTGTAGCCATGCAGGTAACAGTCGAGATAGTCAGGAACCGGAAAATGTTTTTTTGAAATTTCAGGGATCAGGATCTCAAAGGCAAACAGGCTGGCGAAGCCCTGCATTTCGATAAGTTGTGGTTCATATTCGCCTTTGTCATTGATGCAAATTCCAAAATCAAACACAAGAAAATGTGGGATATCATTTTCATTGGGCACATTTAAATGGGGAGGTACAGCGTTTTTTGTGTATTCTTTAAAGTTGGGATCGGCAATAATGTCAACTATTTTTTCGCAACAATCAAGGGTCTTTTTTTTAAAGGCCTGGTCAATAAAAACAGGCGTTTCTGCTACACGAAAATCCAATTGACCGGGGTATACATTTCCAAGTTCATTTAAGAACGCTTCGTATTTTTCTTTTGAAAAATTTTCGTTGAATGCCTTTCTCAAAGCCGGGATCATAAGAATTTTTTCTTGAGGGAAGTTAGTAATAATAATAATAGGAATAGTTTCACGCAAAGACGCAAAGAGGAAATACCTAAGGCGCAAAGTTGTTGTATTCTTTGCGAAACTTAGCGCTTTGCGTGAAATAAAAAAGGTCGAATAGAATTACCCCAAAGGGATCCCCGAACGTACAAGACATGCCTTCGTTGCTGGTTTGCACAAACAACTACGGCAGTCGAAGAGTGCGATCCCGATTGATCGGGACAGGCTACAACAAAAGTCAAATAGTGATTCAAAAGTCGGGAACATAATAAGGCAAAAGAAACAAGAACCAAGAAACAAGGAACAGGAACCAAGGAACAAGAACCAAGGAACAAGAACCAAGGAACAGCAACTATACCAACTCACCATAAAGTTGCTCCACTGCCTGGTTCAGAAAATTCGGAAGGACGTGTGAATAGGTCCATAGAATTTTATCCGGGTCATCGAGATGAGACAGCATGCCGCGCCACTTTTCCTCGCCATAATTTTCAATGATCATTTTCTTTTTGTCATCGCGATTCAGGTACATGGCCATGCCTGATGCATCGGCCTCGGGATGAAATTGCGTGCCGATCATATATTCATTGTAGCGGATACCCATGATGGCCCTTTCGTAAGGCACATGGCGGCGTTCTTTTTCGATACATAAAATTTTTGCGCCCATTTTTTTGATCACCTCGAGATTCGGTTGGATCACCTGGTAATCGCGGCTATCGACAGCATAAAAAGGATCCTTCAGATCGGTAAACACAGGTTCATTGAAACCGTCCTGGAGCATATGGATAGGAAAAATTCCAAACGCAGAAGAGTGACGTTTGGTGAGGATACCTATATTGTAATAGCGGGCTGATAGCTGAAACGAATGGCAGATAAAAAAAACGAATTTCTTTTGGAGGTTGGCGGGGTTCATATTCCAGCGTTCCACTTCATTCAGCCAGGCAAAATATTTTTTTTCCCAATCGCTATAACGGCTTTCCAGCGGGCTTCCGGGTCCACCACTCGAAATGAAAACATCATAACTCATGTCGGGAACTTCATTGAGCACCCGAACGTCAAACTCATTCCACTCGACCTTCAAGTTATTTTCCTTGCTAAACTCACCCAAAATGTTTCTCAGGCATCGCATACCCTGGTTGGGCTCACCTTCATAAAGATCTAAAATGGCAACTTTTAACTTCTTTGAAGTATTCATAAAGGGACAAACATAATGTTTTTTGATTTGCAAATTTACTGTCAATCCCTGATTTATTAACAATGTGGAAATGCTGAGGGGTAAGTGGTGAATGGTGAAATTCTTTGCGTTTCTTAGCGCCTTTGCCTGAAATCATTTATTCATAAACCTTTTCTCCACCCACAAACGTCTTCAATACTTTTACCTGCAATAACTTTTCAGGAACTTCTTTCATTAAGTCATTGTTCAGGATCAAGAAATCGGCAAGCTTTCCTTTTTCAAGCGAACCCTTTTCAGCTTCTTCAAAATTTGCTTTTGCCGCCCAGATGGTCATACCACGCAAAGCTTGTTCACGCGTCAGGGCATTTTCCATTTGAAAGCCATTGGCAGGCCAGCCCTTTGCATCTTTACGCACAACAGCCGCATAAAAAGTTTTGAATGGAGAAATATCTTCAACAGGAAAATCCGTGCCGAGGGGTATCCATCCATTTTGCTCAAGCAGTTGTTTAAAGGCATAAGCTTCCTTTACTCTTTCGGGACCAAGGCGATCGCCTGCCCAGTACATGTCACTAGTTGCATGTGTGGGTTGGACGGACGGGACGATATTGTATTCACCAAATAATTTAAAATCATTTTTATTGATCACCTGGGCATGTTCAATTCTCCAGCGCAGATCATTTTTCCCCTTCAAATATTTACCGTAGATCGTCAGCATCGTTCTATTTCCACTGTCACCAATGGCATGTGTGCACATTTGCCAGCCATGATCAAAGATGATCTTTGCCACCGAATCAAAATGCTGCTGGCTGCTCAACAGAAATCCTGACCATCCTGGTTTATCGGAATAGGGTTGTAGTAAACAGGCACCTCTTGAACCCAATGCACCATCTGCGTAAACTTTAAATCCGCAAACGTGTAACCGGTCGGTCTTTATCTTGCCTTTTTGAAAAGCAAAATCATAATTTGCTTTTGCGTCGCTGAGCATTGCATAGATCCTCATTTTCAGTTCGCCGGTTTTCTGCAGGCTATCGAGAAAAGAGATGGCTTCATGACTTAAACCACAATCATCGATAGTGGTAAGCCCAACGGCAAAACAATTTTTCTGGGCGTCCATCAAAGCTTCCTTGAGTTTTGCAGGAGTCTGGGAAGGAATTTTTGAAGAAACGAGATCAATGGCATTGTCAATCAAAATACCGGTCAACTTCCCGTTTTTTGTTTCTATTTCTCCACCCAAAATTTTATCTCCCGGCTTAACTCCTGCCAATTCGAATGCTTTATTATTTGCAATGGACGCATGGCCGTCCACTCTTTCAAGCAAAACTGGTTTGTTGGGAAACAATTTGTTTAATGCATCATTGGTGGGAAAAGCCTTGCCCGGAAATTTGTTTTGATCCCAGCCACGACCCAATATCCAGGATTCATTTGGATGGGTTGAATCAAAAGCTTTAACTCGTTGCACTAACTCGTCCATGCTTTTGCTATCGTAAAGATCTACGGTAAACAAAGATTGCCCATAGCCGACAAAATGGGCATGTGCATCGATGAACCCGGGATAAATGAATTTACCCTGTGCGTCAAGCTGCTCTTTTGCGTCGTATTTGTTTTGCAGATCAGCCGTTTTTCCGGTTTCAACTATCTTCCCATCTTTCACCGTCATTGCTTCCGCAATTGAAAAGGAAGAATCAACAGTGTAGATCGTGGCGTTGTAAACTAAGAGATCGACTTTGATTTTTGAAGAGCATGAAAATAATAAAAAGACAGCGGCGAGTAATAAAAGTAGTTTTCTCATTTTTCCATTTAATCTTTTTAATCCAGTAAATCGGGCCTGCCTGCCGGCAGGCAGGGTTCTATTGCATAAACTTATAGGGATGCATCTTATTAAAATCAGTCTTATCCTGGTAAGCTTTTGTGGCCGCTAAGATAGTGGCTTCATCATATAGTTTTCCAATTAAAGTAATGCTCACGGGGCTCCCCGTTTTGTTAAATCCTGTCGGCATGGTAACAACAGGATTACCTGTGAGATTTGTAATCGACAATTGACTTCCTGCAAACGAGGGCACGATCAATATGTCATAGTTCTTCATAAAACCATACATGTCTTTACAAAGATTATAGCGATAACGATTGGCGTTGATGTATTCAACGGCGGGGATCATTCTTGCGCTGCGAAAACTATTCGGCCAGAAATCCTTGTCTTGCCTTTCAATTAAATCATCGCGGTTTGTCCGGGTCAATTCATCAAAAGCAGCGGCGCTTTCGGCATTTAAAATGATACTGATAAGATTAACCGGGTATAATACTGAATCGGGAAAGACTACCGGTTGCACATTGGCACCGAGTGATCTAAACACATCAAGCACTTTCCATTCCTGTGCGCCTTTATCCAATTGTTTAAAATAATTCTCAGCGTAAGCGACCTTTAATTTTGAAAGATCAACTTTCGGATTATAATTGAATGCATGATCTACAGCACCGGCATCCTTTCCGTCAGTTCCTTTTAAATAATAGAACACGATCGCATCGTCTTCCGCGCTCCGGCAAATAGGCCCCGCCTTGTCGAGGCTCCAGCAAAGCACCATGGCGCCTGACCGACTGATCGAACCAAACGTAGGCCGGAGGCCTGTTGCACCGCATCGTGCGGATGGTGAAACGATCGATCCAAGTGTCTCTGTGCCGATCGTAAAAGGCAATAGGCCTGCAACAACCGAAGCAGCGGAACCTGCCGATGAACCGCTTGAACCTTGTTTCAGGTTCCATGGATTTTTTGTTTCACCGCCGAACCATTTATTATTATAAGCCAATGCGCCCAGTGAAAGCTTGGCGCACAAAACGGCTCCGGCATTTTTTAATTGAGTATAAACATAAGAGTCTTCATTGATCACCTGGTCTTTATAGGGTGTGCTGCCCCAGGTTGTCTTGTAGCCCTTCACGGCAAACAGATCTTTTAATCCGTAAGGAATTCCATGCAATGGTCCTTTATAAATTCCTTTTTTTATTTCTTCATCGGCTTGTTTTGCCTGTTCCATAGCGAGATCTTCCGTCAGCGTGATCACACTTTGCAGCGTATCACCCCATTTTTTTAAACGGTCAATAAAAAATTTTGTGAGCTCAACCGATGTGATCTTTTTGTTTTTTATGAGTGAAGCCAGTTGCATGATGGAGTAAAAAGCCAATTCATTCTTGTTTGCCGGCAATTGAATGTTATTTGAAATATCCCAAACAATTTTCTCCTGTTTTATTGAAATTGTTTCACCATGCGGTAAGGGATCAAAGGCAAAAGGGAAGGGGATGTCGTTTGTTGGTAATGTTTTGTGCAGTGCCTTATAATTTTCTGTGAGGTCTTTCACATTATCCAGCATCGAGTCTGCTTCCGGTCCGGTAAAGTCGAGGTCATATAACTTGACGGTGTTGCGAATAAGTTGTATTGAATCACTCTTTGTTTGAGCAAGCAAAGAGACCTGCATCGCCAGGAAAATGACGGATATTAAAAATCTCATGAGTTAAGTTTTGCGTATAAATGGATTAGGCAAATAATGTTTATCTTTTGTTCATCAAAAATAAAGCTATGAGAAATTTGACCTCACTTGCTCTTCTTTCGTTAGTATTTTTTTCCTGCAGCCAGATGGAAAGATCAAAAACTGGCGCCCATACAACCGTCGCTGACTATTTTAACTATGGAGATACTTCTCTTCAAACGGCCGGTATCAGGATGATACCCATTAAAACACCGGTGGGAGAATTTAAAGTCTGGACAAAAAGATTTGGTAATAACCCCCGCATCAAAATATTGCTGTTACATGGCGGGCCTGCATTCACGCATGAATATCTTGAATGTTTTGAAAGCTTTTTCCCGAAAGAAGGATTTGAGTTCTATGAATATGATCAACTGGGTTCGTATTATAGCGATCAACCAAAGGATAGCAGTCTTTGGACCATTGAACATTTTGTGGATGAAGTGGAGCAGGTGCGCAAAGCAATCGGCGCTGACAAAGAAAATTTTTATGTGCTGGGAAATTCATGGGGCGGCATACTGGCTATGGAGTATGCACTCAAATACCAGGACAACATGAAAGCCGTGATCGTTTGCAATATGATGGCCAGCATTCCTGATTATGAAAAATATAATAGTACGTTGAGAGATCAAATGCGCAAATCACTCGTGGATTCGTTGCAGAATTATGAAGCAAAGGGAATGTATAAAGATGAAACCTATCAGACGCTTGTATTTAATGAATATTATAAACAACATCTTTGCCGTTTGCCCGAATGGCCGGATCCCGTAAATCGTGCGTTTAAACATTACAATGAGGAAATTTATGTAATGATGCAGGGACCGAGTGAGTTTAAGACAGGTGGACGGTTAATACATTGGGATATCAAAAACAGGTTAAAAGAAATAAAAGTTCCCGCGTTAATGGTGGGTGCTAAATATGACACGATGGATCCCAATACCATGGAAGAACAAAGCAAGATGGTTCAGCACGGCCGCTATTTGTATTGTCCCAATGGGAGTCATTTGTGTATGTGGGACGATCAGAAGATTTTTATGGCGGGAGTGATAAGCTTTATAAAGGATGTTGATCAGCGGGACTTCTAAGCAAACGATTGTTCCATACATCGTGAAACGTGAGATGTGAGACGTGAAAAAAGTTCTCACGTTTCACATCTCACGTTTGACATCTGGCGTCTCACTTTTTTTAACGATCATTAAACGAAACCGTTTTACTCCAGTCTATCCGTTTTGCTCACAGATTTCACTGTATGAAAGATCTGTGCTCACCTGTGAAATCAGTGAGATAAATTTTTTCCGATAGCACTTTTCTTTTTTCAGTTTGGCTGAAGAATTGCTAATAACAGTCCGCTTTCCTTTCCCACCGAGGTAGTCACCAGACCATACCGGTCAATTCACCCCCGTATTCACTAAACTACTAAATGGCTATTACTATGAAACACTCACGATCACTCATTTTTGTGGCGTCCCTTGCTTTTATTTTTTTTATTTTTTATACATCCTGTAGAAAGGAAGTAAGCAACTCCAACACGATTCCTGAAGGTCAGCAGCGGGTAAGCATAAGGCTCTCGGATAACCCGGTCAATTTTGACGCTGTGAATGTGGATATTCAAAGTGTCGAAATAAAGATCCTTCCGGACAGTTGTCGCCGTAACAACGATTCATGCGCAGTTTGGGATACTTTAGATATTCGTTCAGGTGTATACAACCTGCTGGATCTTGCAAATGGATCAGATACTTTACTGGCAAATGGATTTACAGTATCCGGGAATATTCTCAAACTCCGGCTTACCCTTGGCGATAATAATTCAGTAGTTATTGACAGCGTATCTTATCCGCTTACACTATGGAACAATGATCATTCAGTTGATATCGCTGTGAGAGGAGAAGACGTTGACCAACTCACCGCAAACGATCTTCAACTCTGGCTCGATTTTAATGCAGGCCGCTCCATTGTTCGTTTATTCAATAATCAATTCGTGTTAAAGCCTTTCCTGAAGATATGGGTGCCGGCACACACAGCCAGCATAGAAGGACATGTATTACCCAGGGAGGCCCGTTCAGTGGTAGCAGCGGTGTTTAACGGCGACACATTGGTGGCTATTCCGAAGCGTCACGAAGGCTTCTTTAAGATCAGGGGAATAACAGCTACTTCAGCAGACTTATTTATTAATGCAACCGCAAACGGATTCCAGGATACAACAATTTCCGGCGTCAAATTGGATATTGGCAGAAGTACTGATATCGGGACAGTGCAGCTGCATCAGTAATTTATTTCTCAATATGAAAACTAAGGGTCACTGTGCAAACAGCGGCCCTTTATTTTAATGCAAATACAACATTCACTTCAAGGCGTAATTTTATTTTGCTAAAATCGGTCGCGGCATCCGAATTGCCTGGGCCAGCTGCTTGTGTGTTGCTATAGCTATTTGCGAACTGGTATTGATTTGCAAAAAAGTTATAGTAACCGGTCTCATCTTGCTCGCTGATCGTGACAGCTTCACCTAATTTTTCATCAATGGCTTCGGTTAAATAGATACCCTTTTCTTTTGCCGCTTTTATAGCGAGGATCTTTAACTGTTTACGAAATTCCTTGATGTTGCTGTGAGTTGTTTTTATAATTCTGAAATTTTGTGTCGCTTCGTCATCGAGGGTATTTACTAGTTTGTCAATATCGATGCTGTTGGAAAATTTTACCTGGTAGGAAATAGAAGAGTAGAGTTGAATTTGTTCCTTCTTTTTCTGCCAGTAATTATTGTAGCCGTAATAGGACGCAATAGTGATCGCCGAATCAGGTATCCCAAGGGCTTTGCATTTTTGCAAAAATGCTGATTTGATTTTTTCGATACTTGTTTTGTCTTGTCCTTTCTTTTGATATTCCTGGAGGTCAACTACAACATAAATCTCGTCGGGCGTGATCTCCATTTCGGAACTGCCAGTAACGGTAATGGTTTTAGGAAAAGGGCTTACTTTATCAGTTACTTGCTGCCCGGATACTAGGTTTATTAAAAAGACAAGAATTGCAATGCAAAAAATTTGTTTCATAATAGAAGTTTTAGGTTATGATGTATGGAAGGTAGAGATTACATAACCCAACCTCAATTTTATGTCTGCCCGGGGTCTTGCCGTCCCTGCCAAATACCCTTACGTTAAAAGATTTGTAGGCAGACCCCGGGCTTGTAGAAATGTTAACATGAATAGTGCTGGCTTTTTACTTTTCTATTTTGTTGTTTTTCCTGATGGAGAAACAACATTACCTCTCAATTTTGTTTGTTACAATGATAAACACTGATGCCAGTTCGATTCAGGCACGATCAACAAGATAACAGTATCTACTTCGTCACATTTACATGTTTTAAATGGAAATGCCTTTTTGATTTATCGGATGCCTGGAATACAGTTTATAAATGGTTTATGTCTGCCCGGGGTCTTGCCGTCCCTGCCAAATACCCTTACGTTAAGAGATATGTAGGCAGACCCCGGGCTTGTAGAAATGTTAACATGAATAGTGCTGGTTTTTTACTTTTCTATTTTGTTGTTTTTCCTGATGGAGAAACAACATTACCCCTCAATTTTGTTTGTTACAATGATAAACACTGATGCCAGTTCGATTCAGGCACGATCAACAAGATAACAGTATCTACTTCGTCACATTTACATGTTTTAAATGGAAATGCCTATTTGATTTATCGGATGCCTGGAATACAGTTTATAAATGGTTTGATGCTTTGTTTAACAAAGACATCCGTGTTACGGGATACGTAGTTATGCCCAATCATATTCACTGCCTGTTATATTTTCCGCAAATGTCAAAGTCCCTCAATACCATAATCGGGAATGCCAAACGATTTATGGCCTACGATATTATTACTCGACTGGAGGAAAGGAAACAGGTAGCGTTGCTTGATGAGCTGCATGGCTATGTAAAAAAGAATGAGAACAGGAAGGGCCAGCGCCACAAAGTCTTTGAAGATAGTTTCGATGCGAAAGAATGTCGTGGAAGGGAATTTATCAAACAAAAACTGGATTACATCCATAAGAACCCGGTATCCAAGAGATGGCAGTTGGTAAACGATTATACAGAGTATCCCTATTCAAGCGCGAGCTTTTATGAAAAAGGTATAAAACGATATGAGAAATTGCTTCATGTTGCAGAAGTTTGGTAGCTTCTATGCCCGGGGTCTGCCTTTCATCCTTTGGCAGTAAGCGTTTGTAGTTAGCGGCAAGACCCCGTGCGGACTGAAAAAAGTTATAAATTTTGTAGAAACAGGAAAGCGAGTTACTTCTTTTTCTTTTTAGCGGCTTTCTTCGGAACTGCCTTATTTGGCACGGCCTTCTTGGTCGCAGTTCTCTTTGCTGCTTTTTTTACAAAGGCGTTTGGCATCTGCGCCTCTATCATTTTCTTCACGTCATCCAGAGAGATAGAAGAAAGTTCCTCGGCTGAATATTTTGTGTCATCGGCTTTCTTTGAAACGCGAAGTATTTTCTTGCCGAATTTAAGAACAGGCCCCCATCTTGCATTTTCAATTGAGATCTTTTCTTCGGGCCAGTTCTTTATATAGCGGTTGGCTTCTTTCTTGATCTTTGCTTCCACCAATTCATTGATATCCTTCTGGCTCAAGCCATCAAAATCGTATCGCCTCGGTACATTGATAAACATGCCGTCCCATTTGATGTAAGGACCAAACCTTCCCTTGCCTCTTGTTACCGGTTTGCTGTCATACATCGCGATCGGGGCGTCTGCTTCTTTTTTTTGATTGATCAACTCAACCGCTCGCTCCATATTTATTTCCAGGGGATCTTCACCCTTGGGAATGGAAATAAAATCTTCACCCCATTTTACATAAGGACCAAACCGGCCCATGTTCACATACACTTCGTGTCCTTCATATTCACCCAATGTAAGTGGTAATTTAAACAGGTCAAGTGCTTCTTCCAGCGTGATGGTTTCGATACTCTGATCTTTTTTCAATGCTGCAAAATGCGGTTTTTGCTCATCATCAACCATTCCCATTTGCACCATGGGTCCATAACGTCCCATACGGGCGAAGACAGGCATCCCCGTTACCGGGTCAGTACCCAACTCTCGCTCGCCCTTTACACGCTCTGCCGTTTCGATCGTTTTTTCTACATCCTTTTTAAATGGATTGTAGAAATCATCGATCATCTTGTTCCACTTCATCTTGCCTTCGGCTACTTCATCAAATTCTTCTTCGATCCTGGCAGTAAAACCATAATCCATAATATCATCAAAATATTGCTTCAAAAAGTCGGTCACTACCAATCCAAGATCCGTTGGAAAAAGTTTTGATTTTTCAGCACCGGTTGTTTCGTGGTCGACAACTTTTTTGATATGATCTTTCTCTAAAATAAATACACGGTAGTCTCGCCTTACCCCTTCTTTGTCTCTCTTTTCTACATAACCTCTTTTTAAGATCGTTGAGATGGTAGGGGCATAAGTTGAAGGACGGCCAATTCCCAGTTCTTCCAGTTTTTTTACCAGTGAAGCTTCGGTGAATCTTGGCTGTGGGCGGCTGAACCTCTCGATCGCCTTCATTTCTTTTAATGGCAACTGTTGACCTACTACTAATGGTGGCAAAATTCCTTCTGCCTCTTCTTCAGAAATATCTTCGTCGTCCCTGTCTTCACGATACACTTTCAGGAAACCTTCAAATTTCAAAACTTCACCCTGTGCCGATAACTCTTCCTTGTTTGTGCTGATATTGATCTTTGCGATCGTTCTTTCCAGTTCCGCGTCTGCCATCTGGCTGGCCATTGTTCGCTTCCAGATCAGTTCGTATAATTTTTTTGTATCTACATCTGCAACGGTGGAATGGCTCATGTATGTCGGACGAATGGCCTCGTGCGCCTCCTGTGCACTCTCATTCTTTGTTTTATATTTCCGGAATTGATGATATTCTTCACCGTACATGCCTTTCACTGTTCTTGTAATATCGCCGAGAGCGGTATCACTCAGGTTCACGCTATCGGTACGCATATAGCTAATATGGCCGTTCTCATATAATTTTTGCGCCAATAGCATGGTGCGGCTAACTCCATAACCCAACTTACGACTTGCTTCCTGTTGAAGTGTGGAAGTGGTGAACGGCGGCGCGGGAGAACGTTTCCCTGGTTTTACCTGGATGTCATTTATCTTATAATTTGCACCTATACAGCTCTGTAAAAATTTTTCTGCATCTTCAGCTGAATTGTATCTTCCGCCTTCGGCTTTAAACGAAATATTTTTATCATTGGCATCCTTTGCAGTAAACCACGCTTCAAGCTTGAAACTACTTTGGATCGCAAATGCGTTGATCTCTCTTTCGCGCTCAGCGATCAATCGCACGGCAACGCTTTGTACACGACCAGCACTCAGGTTATTCCTCATGCTGATCTTTCGCCATAACACCGGACTCAATTCGAAACCCACTATCCTGTCGAGTACACGCCGCGCCTGTTGGGCGTTCACTAAATTCATATCAACTGTTCGTGGATTCTGAACAGCGCTTTGAATAGCAGGTTTGGTGATCTCATGAAAAACTATTCTTTTTGTTTTCTTGGGATCAAGACCAAGCACTTCACATAAATGCCAACTGATGGCCTCACCTTCACGGTCCTCATCCGTTGCCAGCCAAACCTCGTCAGATTTTTTTGAAAGTCTTTTTAACTCGTTGACAACTTTTTGTTTTTCTTCCGGAACAATATAGGTAGGCTTGTAATTTTTTTCAATATCAATGCCCATTCCTGCTTTTTCAAGGTCACGAATATGGCCGTAGCAACTTTTCACCTCAAAATCTTTTCCCAAAATTTTTTCGATGGTCTTTGCTTTCGCAGGGCTCTCAACTATTAAAAGGTTCTTAGGCATGTTTAATGGAAGCCTCACCCTTTATCCCTCTGCAAAAGAGAGGGAGGCCAGGCTTTTGTTTTTAAATTCAACTATAGTAATTAAGCATTTCATCAATAATTCTTTGTTCAACTTTTTCTACAATTGTCAATAATAGTTATGGATAACGAAGAATAAGTAAACAAATTGCTGCCTGCTCGTCATTCACTATTCACCACTCACCATTCACGATTCGGGTGCAAGTATAATGCAAGAATCGGAATATTTTGAAGTAAGATGCCTAAGTAAGATTTTTTCGTGACTCAAATTCGGTGAATAAGCAACTGAGAATGAGGAGTAAAATTATGCCGGGCGCTATTCTTTTATCATCGATTTTATAAGCGATGAAAGAGGCTCACTCCATTTTGCATACTCTTTTGCGGAGGGATGAAGACCGTCACTGGCAATCAAACTACGATCATTCAGCGCTTCCCTCGTTGAAGGCGTTATATCGATATAACTGACCTTGTACCTTTCGGCAATGGCTTTATTTGCTGAATTGTAATTATCAATTTCGATTGCAATTCTTTTTGTATCCCGGTCTCCCGCAAATGGAGTGACGCCCCAGTCCGGAATTGAAAGGACAATGACACGGTTAGCTTTCCCATTTGCAAATTGAATAGCCTGCTTTAATAACGATTCAAATTCCGGTTTATAATTTTCAACCGGCTTTTCCCTGTATTGATTGTTTACGCCTATTAATAGTGTGACAAAATCATAGGAGTCTTTAAAGGAATGTTTATCGATCGCATCCTGCAATTCGTCGGTTGTCCAACCGGTTTTGGCGACTATTTCAGGATCGTGGAATGCATAACCTCCTTTTCTGAGCAGGCTGATCGTCTGACTCGGGAAATTTTCGGACGGCTGTACACTTTCCCCAATGGTATAGGAATCACCAAGACATAACAAGGTATGAGCGGACTGCATGATCCCAGGTTTAGAAGTGAAAATAAGAAGAAGTGCTAAACCGTAAATAAATTCACCTAAAGCGAAGAAGGAGATTCTTTTCATCACACGTACTTACGAAAAATGCCAATGGTCAGATGCAGTAACTTTAAGCACATTTTTAAAGATTTTTGTATGAAATGGATTCCTCAATGAATACCGAAAAAAATGGTCCTATTTATTCTATCAGCCATCTGACGTATTATTTCTTAAAATTAGGAACAACAGGTTTTGGCGGCCCTGTAGCATTGGTAGGTTACATGCACAGGGATCTTGTAGAGAAAAGAAAATGGATCAGCGAAGCTGATTACAAGGAAGGACTTGCATTGGCGCAATTAGCGCCGGGTCCACTGGCGGCACAGTTAGCGATATATATTGGGTATATCCATTATAGAATTGTCGGCGCTACAGTTGCCGGTCTTGCCTTTGTTTTGCCATCTTTTCTGATGGTGGTTGCAATCGGGTGGGCATATCTGAAGTTTGGTGGTCTGCCCTGGATGCAATCAGTTTTCTATGGTGTGGGTGCAGCAGTAATTGGCATTATTGCCATTAGCAGCTATAAGCTTACTAAAAAGACCATCGGCAAAGACTGGTTACTATGGATCATATTGATTGGTTTAGCAGTCATGACCTTTTTCACAGAAAGCGAGAATATCTGGCTGATACTGCTAGCAGGTTTTGCGGTTTGGTTTGCTAAAGCGCCGCCAAAATTTTTGCAAACTAAAAAGGCTGTTTTTTTTGTACCCGTACTATTGCAAATAACGAATGTCTTTTCAGCCAATGAAAAACTTTCACAGATATGGTGGTTCTTTTTAAAGGCAGGTGCATTTGTTTTTGGAAGTGGATTGGCAATTGTTCCATTTTTATACGGAGGAGTGGTAAAAGGTCATCAATGGCTGAACGATCAGCAATTTTTAGATGCAGTGGCGGTTGCCATGATAACACCCGGTCCTGTCGTTATCACGGTTGGATTTATTGGCTATCTGGTAGCAGGTTTTCCGGGTGCAGCTGTAGCGGCACTGGCAACTTTCCTTCCTTGTTATTTATTTACCATTATTCCCGCTCCCTATTTTAAAAAATATGGAAAGCATCCTGCTATTAAAGCATTCATCGATGGGGTTACAGCAGCGGCGGTTGGCGCTATTGTCGGGGCAGTAGTGGTTTTAGCCAAACGACAATTTACGGACATGATTTCTGTGATCATAGCTTTAATAACCGTTCTGCTTTTATTGAAATTTAAGAAATTGCAGGAACCGCTAATTATTCTGCTTGCGGCATTGGCGGGTTTATTGATCAAATATTGGATTTAGTTCAATTTTTAAAATAATTGTGATGAAAACTCTTTGTTTGATTGCGTTCAATCTTATTGTCATTAGAAGCATTGCACAAAAGCAGGCCGTAGACACCACCGTCATTGAAAAGATCACAGGAATAAAAGGTAAATCAAATAATGGTGAATACAAGATCACCATTCCCCAAAACGATCTGAATGTGGAAGTAGACGGATTTAAAATTATCCCGCCAATGGGTTTAGGAACCTGGATCGCATTTACACCGTGCAAAGAAGGCGTCATGATCATGGGCGATATCATCCTTACTGAAACTGATCTGAAACCTGTCCAACAGGAGGTGATCAAACAAGGGTTAACCATCACGGCCATTCATAACCATTTTGTAAGAAATCATCCAAACATCGTGTACATGCACATCGGTGGAAATGGGAATGCAGAAGAGATGGCAAAAAAGGCAAAGGCCATATTGGACAAAGTTGTTGAGTCAAGAGGACATAATCCGGCTTCAGCTTCCGTTGCCGATGTTCCCTATAGCATTGACACAAAAAAACTGGATGATATTTTGGGATATAAGGGTGAAATGAGCAAAGGTGTTTATAAATATACGATCGGAAGGCCTGATGTTTCGTTAAAAGAGCACGGAGTAACGGTTAGTACATTTCTTGGATTTAATACCTGGGCAGCTTTCCAGGGAAGCCCAGGCCATGCTGCAGTCGCGGGTGACTTTACAATGCTCGAAAACGAAGTGGCCCCTGTGATCAAAGCCCTGGTAGAAAATGGAATTGAAGTGGTGGCTGTGCATAACCATATGGTACACGAGCAGCCAAGGATCTTTTTTCTGCACTACTGGGGCGTTGGTAATGCCGAGCAATTAGCAAAAGGACTAAAGGCAGCTCTTGATCAAACAGGCAAAAAGGAAAATTCTGACGGTAAAATGAATATGTGATACGACAGGGTGAGTTCTTTAAAGAAAATCAATGATTTCCGGCACCGTTTTTTTATCAGTGTAGATCCGGCTGTGCCCTAACCCCTTTGTGATAATAAATTTCACATTGGGTGGATCGTCTTTTTTGACGTGTAATGCATCGCGGAGCGGAGTTTGATCATCGTCTTCATCATGCAGCCAGAGAACCTGGGCCCTGATATTCTTTATTGCCCGGCGGATAGAATACCATTCAAGAGGATGACCCCCCTTGTCGGTGATGAGTTGATCAAATTCCTGCTGAACCTTTCCATTCAATTTTAATAGATGAAAAAAATTTTCAGCCGCAGTTTTAAGTTCTGTCAGAGGCGCAATAAAAACAACTTTAAAATTCTCATTGTGTTCCATGTTTTCCAGCGCCATCGATAAGGTAAGCCCCCCGAAGGAATGTGCCATGAATGATTGAACAGGTCCATATTTTTCACAGATCATCGTGATCATGTTTGCAAAAAGTGGTGCCGTTATTGTAGTGCCACCGCTTCGTCCATGACCCGGTGCATCGAAAGCCAGTACTCCATATCCTTTATCCATGAAAGGGAAAACAAAATGATCGAAATTGACAATAGACGATTCAAAACCGTGAACAATGAGCACTTTCTTCCGGACATTGTGATTCCATGAATAGCCATGAACGGTAGTTCCTTCTATGTCAAACTGCAATTTCTCGGCTTTATCAAAGATTGGTGATGGCAATTTTGTATTGCGTGTTTGAGGAGTACGGAAAAGCTCGAATGCACTGGCCGCTGCTTTTCGTTTTGAGATGGAGGAAAGCAGGCTGAATTTTGTTCGGAGATATGCCAGGGTCACGCGTTGTTTGAATGTCATTGAACCCGCTTTAATTTTTGTAAGTTGCAAATCTATTTAAATATCGAACGTAACTATGAATATTGTAATCATTGGAACAGGAAATGCGGCGACGGTGTTGGGGAAAAAATTTAAACAAGCGGGCCATCATATTCTCCAGGTTTTTGGAAGGGATGCGTCCGCGGCCAGCAAGCTGGCGTACCAGTTTGATACCGAGTCCACCAATTACTGGTCCGTGATCAGAAAGGATGCTGATTTTTATTTGGTTGCCGTGGCTGATGATGCAATTGCCGAGGTGGCAAAACATGTGCATGTGCCCGGTAAAGTAGTGGCGCATACCGCAGCCTCCGTGGCAAAAGACGTATTAAAACCTATATCACATCACTATGGAGTTTTTTATCCATTACAGAGTTTGCGGAAGGATATGGATGAATTGCCGGATATTCCTGTGTTTATTGATGCAAGCGACGAAGTGACCAGGAAAAAATTGGAACAGCTTGCACAATCCATTTCAACGGAAAAAGTGAGAGTGGCTGATGACAACGAGCGCCTGAAATTACACATAGCCGCGGTGATCGTGAGCAACTTCACCAACCATTTGTACAAACTCGCCGAAGACTATTGTAAAAAGGAAGGACTCGATTTTAAACAATTACTCCCGCTGATCGAAGAAACAGCACAACGATTAAAGACTATTTCTCCTTCTGACGCTCAAACGGGCCCTGCCATTCGTCATGATCAACCGACGATCGAACAACATCTTAATTTATTGGAGAAATACCCACACCTGAAAAAAATATATGAGTTGATGACAGAAAGCATTCAAAATACTTCGTCAATCGTGGATCGTGAATCGTGAATCGAGTTGCCTATTGACGTTTCGCGTCTCACGTCCAATCCCCACATTTTCCTATTTTCACACCATGAACGTTCTTGCGGAGTTTAAAAAAATAACCACATTTATTTTTGATATTGATGGTGTGTTGACCGACAGTACAGTGCTTTTACTGGCAGACGGATTACAGGCAAGAAGAATGAATATTAAGGACGGTCTTGGTTTGCAAATGGCGATCAAGAATGGGTTTAGGGTAATGGCTATTTCAGGAAGTTTCTCAGAGCCGGTCATACAACGTTTAAAGAAATTAGGAATAGCGGATGTACACATGTCAATATTGGACAAAAAAAAGTTTGTTGAAGATCATAAGGCAAAAAATAACTTGCAGTGGGAAGAGATATTATACATGGCAGACGATCTTCCTGATCTTGCCCTGATGAAGATGGTTGGTTTGCCATGCTGCCCTGCAGATGCAGTGCCTGAAATACTTGAGCTGTCGAAGTATATTTCTCCCGTGAATGGGGGTTTGGGATGTGTAAGAGATGTTATAGAGAAAGTATTGAGAGTGCAGGATAAATGGATCTTCCATGATGACGTCATCTCTAAATAAATCCTAAAATGCAAATTTCAATCCCGATAGCTATCGGGATCAAATAAACTGAAAAACACCAATTTCAGGGGCACTCATTTATTATTAATTTGATCTTTATTTGGTTCTTGTTATTTGTATTTTGAAATTTAAATTTACTCATGAGATTGATAGCAGCATTTTTGAAATTGATTCGCCTGCCCAATCTCTTTTTTATTGTTCTTACGCAATTCCTGTTTTATTACTGCATTTTACTTCCTGTGTTAAGATCTGCGGGAGCTGTTGCGGAAATTGACCAGGTGCAATTTATTTTATTATCCCTCGCTTCGGTGCTGATCGCCGCTGCCGGCTATATTATCAATGATTATTTCGACGTGAACATCGACCAGGTAAACAAACCAAAAAAAAATGTGGTCGACATCATCGTCTCAAGACGGTGGGCCATCCTGTGGCATTTTGTATTGAGTGGGATCGGTGTTTTGCTGAGTTTATACATATCCTGGAAAACGGGTCTTTGGTATATCGTGCTGGCTAATTTTGCCTGCGCTTTTTTGTTATTTGGATATTCGGTCTCGCTAAAACAAAAATTGCTGTCAGGAAATGTTTTGATCTCGGTCCTTACCTCCTGGGTGATATTGATCTTATGTTTATCTGAGTACGGGCTTTCACAGGACTCAGTTGATAGTACCTGGCTCGTGGCACAAAATAAGATCATGCGCCTGGGATTTCTTTATGCAGGATTTGCATTTATACTCACACTGATCAGGGAAGCTATTAAAGACATGGAAGATATGGAGGGTGATGCACGGTATGGAAGTAAAACTATGCCGATAGCCTGGGGTGTGCCTGCTACAAAAGTTTATGTGGCGGTATGGATGATCGTTTTGCTGGCGCTGCTGGTAGCCATCCAGGTGTATATCATCCGCTTTCATTGGTGGTGGCCGGTAATCTATTGTATCGTTTTGATCATTCTGCCATTGGCTTATACTTTTCTAAAATTATTCAAGGCCATGACCCCGGGGCAATTTCATTATCTAAGCAGTATTACTAAAACTGTTATGCTTACGGGCATTTTATCAATGGGATTTTTTTATTTCTATTTATGAAGAAAATAATTCTCGCTTCAGGGTCACCACGAAGAAAGCAATTGCTTGAATGGGCTGAAGTCCCTTTTGAAATAGTGGTGAAAGAAACGAGTGAAACTTATCCTGCCGGGTTAAAAGTGGAAGAGGTGGCTATTCATATTGCCAGGCAAAAAGCACTGGCCGTCCTGCCTGTTGTCAACACAGATTCCATTATTCTTGCTGCCGATACGATCGTTGTTTTGCATGAAAGGATCATAGGAAAGCCAAAGGGCAGGCAGGATGCCATAAACATTTTATCTGATCTGTCTGGTCATCAGCACAGGGTGATAACCGGAGTCGTGATAATACAGGATAAAAAAGAAGTTTCTTTTTCCGATAGTACCGATGTTTTTTTTCACGATCTCAGCCCAGCGGAGATTGAATTCTATGTAGATAAATATGAGCCCTATGATAAAGCCGGCGCTTATGCTATACAGGAATGGATAGGAGTGGTCGGCATCAGATCTGTAAAAGGAGATTTTTATAACGTCATGGGCCTGCCTGTTAGCCGGGTCGTGAGGGAATTAAAAAACATAAATCCGTAGTTGTTTAACCGTTGGATGGTTCCCGTCAATTTGTAAATTGAAATAACAATTGACCCTAAACCTATCCTAACATGACCGAACGACTGCTTCAGTTCATCTGGCAATTTCAATATTTTAATAAAGGCGAACTCACCACCCAGCAGGGAGAAAGATTACAGATCATTTTTCCAGGTCAATACAACACAAACCAGGGTCCCGATTTTTTGGAGGGGAAAATCAAGATAGCTAATACTACCTGGGCGGGAAACATCGAGCTGCATTTTAAAACTTCTGATTGGGAAAAACACAATCATCACCACGACGAAAACTACAACAATGTAATTCTGCATGTGGTGTGGGAACATGATCTTTCGCATCAAAACTCAATTCCCGTTTTGGAATTAAAAGAAAGGGTTTCAAAGATCTTATTGCAGAGATATGATGAATTGATAAAAGCGATCAGCTTTATACCCTGCGAGAACAGTATTCATCTCGTCCGGGACATTATATGGAAAAGTTGGAAGGAAAGATTAATTGCTGAACGATTAATCAAAAGATCAAAAATAATAGAAAGGTATCTTCAGCAATCAAATTATCACTGGGAAGAAGTGTTTTGGTGGTTGTTAGCCCGCAATTTCGGGATCAGGGTGAACGCCGATGCTTTCGAAGAAATGGCCAGGTCCCTTCCACTGGCAATTCTTGCTAAACACAAAAACCAGATCCACCAGCTTGAGGGCTTGTTACTTGGGCAAGTGAATTTACTCGGCCGGAATTTTGAAGAAGACTATCCAAAAATGCTGAAGAAAGAATATGAATTTTACAAAAAGAAATATGGTCTCAGGCCCATTGCAAGACTCCCTTTCTTTTTGAGGATGCGACCAGGAAATTTTCCAACCATCCGTTTGGCACAACTGGCGATGCTTGTATTCGATTCAGCACATTTGTTCTCAAAGGTCAAAGAGGCTGTTTCGGTTAGTGAGATAAAGAAATGGTTCGGAGTAACAGCAAATGATTACTGGCATTACCACTACCATTTTGATGAGCCTTCCCCATTCAAAAAGAAAAAACTTGGAATTTCAATGATCGATAATATCATTATCAATACAATTGTTCCAATGCTTTTTGCCTATGGCAGTTACCATAACGAGGAAAAGCACAAGCAAAAAGCTTTGCGATGGCTGGAGGAAACAACTGCTGAAAATAATTTCATCATAAAAGGGTTTCTGCAATTGGGTATTGAAAATAAAAATGCTTTTGACTCACAGGCTTTGCTGGAATTAAAGAAGGAATACTGTGATACACGAAGATGTTTGGATTGTTCTGTCGGGAACTCTCTATTGAAAGGATAAATGACCTGTTGGCAAACATCTGCACTAATGCAGCAGCGGTTGTTTCAGGAGTATGACAGAAAAACTTTCGGCTGTGATTTTTGTGCCGGCTTTATACGCTTCGCTCCCTTCTTCTGTCACAAAATTTTTACTTGTATCAAGGATCTTGATCCATTGACTTCCGTATCTCCTGGTCGGCAATTTGTATTCTACGGGGTCGGTATGCGCATTGAATATTGCATAAAAGCTGTCATCAAGGATCCGGCTGCCATCATAGTCTAATGAATGAATGCCATGCCCGTCGAGATAAACCGCAAGGCATTTTGCAAAATCCTGTCGCCAGTTTTCGTCTGTCATTCTCCTTCCGTCAGGCGAGAACCAGGCAATATCTGTTAAACCCCTTCCTTTGATCGGTTGCCCTTTGAACCAATCTCTTCTTGAAAAAACATTATGCTGCTTATATAACCTGATCAGCTTTCTGGTGAACTCGAACAATTCGTGATCGGCTTTTTCCCAGTTGATCCACGAAACTTCATTGTCCTGGCAGTACGCATTATTATTTCCATTTTGTGTGCGGCCAAGTTCGTCACCCGATAATAACATCGGTACCCCTTGCGAAAGAAAGAGGGTGGTCAAAAAATTTCTTTTCTGCCGGTTTCTCAGATCGATCACTGATTGATCATCAGTAGGGCCTTCCACGCTGCAATTCCAGGAGCGGTTGTGATTCTCTCCATCATTATTATTCTCCCCATTTTCTTCATTGTGTTTTTCGTTGTATGACACCAGGTCATTTAGCGTAAACCCATCATGAGCCGTAATAAAATTTACACTTGCCGTGGGATGCCGGTAATCATTCATATACAGATCAGAGCTGCCGGTAAGTCGCTGTGCAAATTCTGACAACCCACTATGAGCGCCGCGCCAATAATCACGCATGCAATCGCGATACTTTCCATTCCATTCGGCCCAGCCAGGCGGAAAGCCACCTACGAGATAGCCACCTTCACCAATATCCCAGGGCTCTGCAATTAGTTTTGCCTGCGATATGACCGGGTCCTGGTGGATGATAGAGAAGAAGGAACTCAGACGACCTACTTCATGCAGTCCTCTTGCCAAAGTAGACGCAAGATCAAATCGGAAACCATCTATGTGCATTTCCAATATCCAATATCGCAAGCTGTCCATGATCAATTGCAGTACATTGGGCAAATGCGCGTTTAGTGTATTGCCTGTTCCTGTATAATCCGTATAAAAACGGCGATCATAAGCAAGCCTGTAATAAGATGCATTGTCAATGCCACGGAATGAAAGAGTGGGTCCCATCTGGTTTCCTTCGCCGGTATGATTATAAACTACATCGAGAATTACTTCTATGCCTGCCTTGTGAAGCTCTTTCACCATATTCTTGAATTCGAACACTTGCTCGCCGGTTGTGCCATTGCTTGCATAACGAACTTCAGGAGCAAAAAAACCGACAGTATTATATCCCCAGTAATTGACTTTTCCATTTTCCTGGAGATGACGGTCGGAAATAAAAAAATGAATGGGCATCAACTCGATGGCTGTAATGCCTAGTTGTTTTAAATGATCGATCGCGACAGGATGCGCGATAGCTGAATAGGTCCCTCTTAAATTTTCAGGAATTTCCGGATGGAGTTTTGTAAATCCTTTTACATGTGTTTCATAAATAATGGTCTTGTGATACGGTATTCTTGGAAATTTATCACCTTCCCAATCAAAATTGGGATCGATCACAACCGATCTCGGCATGAAAGCAACATTGTCGGTATTACTGAAGCTAAGATCAGTATCCTGGTTTCCTACTTCATATCCGAATAATGAGTCGTGCCACTTCACAGTACCTGAAATGGCTTTTGCATAGGGATCAATAAGGAATTTATTAGGATTGAAACGATGACCGTTTTGCGGCTCGTATCGACCATAAACTCTGTAGCCATATAATTGGCCGGGCATTAACCCCAAGATATAAATATGCCAAACGTGATGTGTTCGCTCTTCGACTTTTATTCTTGAAGATTCTGTTTGCTCATCTTTTGAGTTGAATAAACAAAGTTCAACACTGGTTGCATTCTCTGCATAAAAGGCGAAATTAACTCCCTGTCCATCCCAGTTAGCACCCAACGGGAAAGGACTGCCTGAATAGAGTTTAATATCCATCGGATAAGAAGATCTTGTTTAAAAGGAAATATTGAATTCCAATTCACCATTCACCATCAAAGCCATTCCCTGAGCGCCTTTGAAATTTTTGCCGCCTCTGTTATAAATCCATCGTGTCCATAAGGGGAATCTATTTTTATCAATCTCGAGTTCGGAATGTACTCAGCAAGGAATTCCTGTTCATGAAGGGGGCAAAGTATATCCGTTGTAATTCCAATGATCAGGGTCTTTTGTTTGAATTTCTGCAAAACCGTTTCGGGTTTTCCTCCGCGACCACGACCGAGATGGTGAGAGTCCATTGATTTTGTGAGCAGCCAGTAACTATAGGCATTAAAGCGATTTACTAATTTATCGCCCTGGTAATTTATATAGGATGAAGCTTTATAGTTATCTAGTTTCTCAGTATCAGGGTCCGTTTGTTTGTCTACGAGGATCCCGTAATTGCGATAGGTAATTACTCCGATGGCTCTCGCGGCCTTCAAACCGCGTTGTCCGCCATCTTTTGAGTTTGAATTCCAGGTTGAGTCGGCCTCAATAGCCAGGCGTTGAGATGTATGCACCGCGATACCCCAGGCGCTCTCTGTAGCGGATGTGCCTACCAAAAAGAGATGTTGAATAAGATCATTTTCCACAGCGGCCCATTCCAATACCTGGTAACCACCCATGCTGCCACCCATGAGCAAATGAATTTTATCAATGCCAAGATGTTTACGCAAAAGAATATGCGCCTTCACCATATCTCTTATAGTGACCATCGGGAAACTGCTGAAATAAGGTTTGTTTGTAAGTGGATCTACCGTTATAGGACCGGTACTTCCATAGCAACTTCCGATTATGTTCGCGCAAACGATAAAATATTTCGAAGGATCGACGAAACCATTCTCACCGATGACTCCTGGCCACCATGTTCCGGCGTCAGAGTTTGCCGTTAACGCGTGGCAGATCCATATAACGTTGCTTTTGTCGTGGTTCAATTTGCCGTAAGTGTGATAAGCAACGATGATCTGCGGAAGAACCGCTCCATTCTCTAAATTAAAAGGCTCATTGTAGGTAAAAAACTCCATCGTAAAAATGTTTCAGAGTTCAACACGTTTAATAAGCTTCAAAAAGTTAAAATCAACCTCCGGGACCTCTGAAACTTTTGAACTTGTTTAACTTGTGGCAAAGTAAAGGCTTGCATCAATTAAATTTGTAAAAACTTCTCATAAAAATAATGGAACAGCACCCAATCACAAAAGTTATCCGCACACAAACAGACCGGACCAATGAAATGGAGCATTCATCCCCTCTTTTTTTGACAAGCAGTTTTTGTTTCGACAGCGCAGAGGAGATGCGGGCGACATTTGCTGACGAAACCGATGACAATATTTATAGTCGTTTCAGTAACCCGAACCTGAAAGAGTTTGTGGACCGGGTCTGCATTTTGGAAGGAGCCGAGGCGGGGTATGCAACTGCTTCGGGTATGAGTGCCGTGTTTGCTTCGTTCATGGCGTTAATGAAACAAGGCGATCATTTACTTTCATGCAGTTCGATTTTCGGAAGTACGCACACGGTTATTACAAAGTTTTTACCAAAATACGGGATTGAATACAGCTATGTGCCGGCAAACAAACCGGAAGAATGGGAAGCGGCGATCAGGCCAAACACAAAAATGATCTACCTCGAAACGCCGACCAACCCGGGGCTTGACATTATTGATCTCGAATTTGTATCTGCCCTGGCGAAAAAGCATAACCTGATCCTGAACGTCGATAATTGTTTTGCAACCCCGATTAGTCAAAGGCCCATTGATTTCGGGGCTGACCTGTCGGTACACTCAGCAACGAAGTGGATGGATGGCCAGGGCAGGGTTCTTGGAGGTGTGATCGTTGGCAAAAAAAAGTTGATACAGGATATTTATTTGTTTTGCAGAAGTACAGGGCCCGCGTTGTCTCCATTTAATGCGTGGGTATTGAGTAGAAGTTTAGAAACATTGGAAGTCCGGATGGAGCGTCACGGTGCCAATGCATTAAAAATAGCGCAAGCACTGAAAGATCATCCAAAGATCTCGTGCACCAGGTATCCATTTTTGCCCAACCATCCTCAATACAAGATCGCAAAAAAGCAAATGAAAGATGGGGGAGGGATCGTTTGCTTTGAGCTAAAAGGAGGAATTGAGAGTGGGAGAAAATTCCTGGATGCTTTGGAGATGCTTTCACTTACGGCAAACCTGGGTGATTCAAGAAGCATTGCGTCTCATCCTGCCAGCACCACACACGCTAAATTAACAGAGGCGGAAAGACAAGCGGTAAATATTACGCCGGGATTGATCCGGATATCTGTTGGCTTGGAACATCCTGATGATGTATTGAATGATGTTATGCAAGCGCTGGAGAAATCGTAGATCCTACCAGAGGTCGTCCAAAAGAAGCTTTCATACAAATAGCCGCGAAGGCGGGAAGATGTTAAGTATTGACATGCAATGGCACTTTGTCTTTCCGACTACTTTGACCTTTGAGACAATTCTACTCAAACAAGGAATTTTTATCCTTTTCATATTCTTCATCGATCAAAAGGTCTGTTCCATCGGCAGCTGTTGTGGCTAATTCATCGCAACGATTATTGAAAACGTTATCCGCATGACCTTTTACCCAAACGAATTTTACATGATGCTTTTGTGATAGTTCGTGGTATTGCATCCAGAGGTCCTTATTTTTTTTACCACCCTTAAATTGTGTGGCGATCCAATTCTTTAACCATCCCTCCTGGATCGCTTTAGCCACATACTGGCTGTCAGTATAAATTGTGACATTCATTCCTTCTTTTTTCAAGGCCTGGAGTCCTGCGATCACTGCCATCAGTTCCATCCGGTTGTTGGTGGTTCTGCGATAGCCTTGTGAAAGTTCTTTTCGATGATTGCCGCTCATTAATATTACGCCGTAGCCACCGGGTCCGGGGTTTCCACGGGCGGCACCATCTGTATACATTTGAATGGAATGGGTCATTGATTTAGGTTATCGATCGCAGTTTTAAGTAAACGATTAAAGCGATCAGGATCTTCCATCATCATAAAGTGACCAACTCCATTCATGACCATGACCTGCACACCATAATGTTCCATCGACGCAGTGTCGGTGGGTGAGTTGTCAGAATTGATGGCGATCACCGGTAATTTTATTTCTTCAAGTGTGTGAGGCATTTGGCGGCTATAATTAAATGAATGACGGAGGGCGTCAAGAGCAATCGCCGGTGGCGCCGACGACATATCTGCCGCTACCCAATTTTCCAGGGAAGTATCAGAACCCGAAATGAACATGCTTTTTACTAAAGCGCTTGTTGAATCTTTAAAATCAGCGCTCAGCTTTGCAACAAACGCTTCTACCTGTTCCGGCGGTCTGCCTGGTCCCAGTTTTTTGTAAGTATCAATCATGATCAGGCCAACCACAACGCCATGAAGTTGGCGTGCTGTTTCCGCGATCACGTCGCCTCCCATAGAATGACCGATCAATATGACACGCTTCAGGCCCAGTCTCTTTACGACGGCCGCTACATCAGCTCCAAATGCTTCGATCGTCCATGATCTTCTTCCGAGGCCCGACTCTCCATGTCCCGCCAGGTCAACCGACACTACTTCAAAGTTTTTTGAGAATGATCTTATTTGACCTTTCCAATAGCTTCTGTCGCACGACCAGCCATGGACAAATATTAATGCAGGCATTCCTTTTCCATGAACCTCATACGCGATCCGGATACTATCAGGAGAATTAACAAACTCTGTCTGACCATCTAATTGATCGATCACAAAAAAGGAAGCGACAATATTTGCGAGGGCTAGTAATTTCATAGTGTCTCTTTAAATGTGAAGTAATTTGCCAATGTCAAATTTACACCTGGAAAACACCCAACTTCATCTCTGCCATATCAGGATTTTGATTGGCAGCTGAAATTCCTTCTGAAATAACTTTTCTTGTTTCAACAGGATCTATGATCGCATCTACCCACAATCTTGCAGCGGCGTAGTAAGGAGTAGTTTGTTCATCATAACGATTCTTTATTTCATTCAAAAGTTTTTGTTCCTGCTCAGCGGGTATCTCTTCTCCCTTTGATTTCATAGCCGACACCTGGATCTGTAATAACTTTCCAGCACATTGGGATCCTAAGCTTAGAATTCCACGTGGACAAGTTGTCGCGG